>ENA-OQDC01000845-OQDC01000845.1-human-gut-metagenome-genome-assembly--contig:-NODE-845-length-18842-cov-2.411007_pt1 | contig 18842 bp, 19 predicted proteins | sample MGYA00242770_ERZ504601 | MGnify/ENA primary metagenome ERZ504601 (study PRJEB26092, sample SAMD00036305) | human gut metagenome | host: Homo sapiens | study: EMG produced TPA metagenomics assembly of...
AGTAGAATCACTTCCGTATATGAAATCGACAATACGATTTCTCTGATATTGTTCCATAAATATAGGATCCGGTGTAGCAATAATGTATACAAGAAATGCTGCTATAAGTGGAACTACAACAAGCAGCACCATACCAATTATCTTATAACTTATCCCTGCACAGAATATAATAGTAACTACTATAAGAACAACCATAACAGTGGTAGATAAATCTGGTTCTTTAACTATAAGCAGTATAGGAATTAAAAGTACAAGTGCAATTATGACAAGAAACTTCCACGTATTAAGCCTGTCCTTATACATAGATATTACCTTAGCTAAGAATATGGCTATAATAAGCTTCATAAACTCTGAAGGCTGTATCTGAAAAGATGTACCTATGCCAAGCCATCTTTTCGCACCGTGGCTTGATTTACCTATAAGCAGTACAAGAACAAGCAGTATATTGCCTATTGCATACCAAAGCCAGTAATATTTAGTTATAAATTTGTAATCAACAAATGATATAAAAATCATCATTAAATATGCTACAGCCATACCAGCACCCTGCTTTATGGTATAACTTGAATTAGCACTGTTTACAACCATTAACGCATATATACAGGTAATTGTTATCAAAGCAATAAGCCTGAAATTATACGATCTTAGTTTATATTTTTTAAACATAAATTCTCCACCACAATAATCCTTATTTGATTACACGTGATTATTTGTCACTATTTCTCATATCCTTAATTGGAATATTAGCATAGATTGCAGGTACAGAACCATTATCACCTTCTGATTCTGTAGATGTTATCTGGATATCAAGTCCTTCTGCATCTATTACCATGTATTTTGAAATAACTTTAATTATGTCATTCTTTATCATTTCCATAACTTCAGGAGAGCAATTAGCCCTGTCAGATACGAGCAAAAGCTTAAGTCTGTCTTTTGCTACATCACCAGAACCCTTCTTCTTAAATAAATCAAGTAAACTCATATCTTCTTCCATTCTGCCATATATGGCTCATATACTTAAGGCCTGAATTGGTCTTAGTTCTTTTTATCACCCTTAAAGAGTGATGATAACTTCTTAAAGAATCCACCCTTGCCATTAAGATCAAGGAAAGGTACATCTTCACCGAGAATTCTATGACATATATTCATATATGCCTGTCCAGCCATACTGCTGTCACCTACTAAAGGCTGACCCTTGTTAGTAGCAACTACAATATTCTCATCATCTGGAACAGCACCTATTACATTGAGCTGTAAAATGTCGTTGACATCTGCGATTGACATCATCTCACCTCTGTTGACCATATCCATTCTTATTCTGTTGACAATTAAATCCTCGCGGTCTTTTAAGCCATTAGCATCTAATAAACCTACAATTCTGTCAGCATCACGGATAGCTGAGACTTCTGGAGTAGTTACAACTAAAGCTCTGTCAGCTGCAACTATGGCATTCTGGAAGCCCTGCTCAATACCGGCTGGGCAATCAAGTAATATGTAATCAAAGTTCTCTGGATCTGCTTTAATCTCATCTACAAGCTTAATCATCTGTTCAGGTGAAATAGCTGACTTATCCCCTTGTCTGTGCTGTTGGAAGAAGATACAGATAAGGACATCTCTTATCTGTAATCATAGCCTGCTTTAAACGACAGTTACCCTCTACAACATCTACAAGATTGTATACAATTCTATTCTCAAGTCCAAGTACTACATCAAGGTTTCTAAGGCCTGTATCTGTATCAATCATAACAACCGTTTTTTTCCAAGCTTAGCAAGACCAGTACCTATATTAGCTGTAGTTGTAGTCTTACCTACGCCGCCTTTTCCTGACGTAACAACAATAACTTCACTCATTTTATTTCCTCCAAAATTAATATACTAAGTAAATAAATACACAATAAAATAATTATGCGTAATTTTGCTCATTAAATCAAGACTTTTTTTGAATTTATGAACATTTATTCTAAAATAAACCTGTTTACACATTCAAATTTATAAATGAATATCTTCAAGTACATCCTGTGCAAAATCTTCAACATATATATTGCCTTCAAATACATATGCTATCTTAGGCTGTACGCCTTTGACCTTACTCTTTAATCTCTTCTTTATAACAACAGGAGCATCTGAACTTCTGGCTATAACATCTGCAATCTTAATCTGCATAGGATCCATATCAAGAGCAACAACAAATGCATTCTCATTGCCATTGGCACCTGCATATATATTGCCTCTTAAGCTTCCTAATACGATAACATTGCCACACGCTATAACCTTGCCACCCGGATTAACATCTCCAAGTATTACTACACTACTCTCTGTTTCAAGAACTTGTCCTGATCTTAATGTTCCTTTATAGAACTGGCATAATGGCTGTGTAAGTGTATTATCTGTCGATACATCATCTATGCTGGCACTGGAAAATACACGGCTGTGCATAACCTCTTCATTTGTATTATCATATGGTACATCTGGCAATATGCCATCTCCGGCAACCTTGGCGATTGCTCTTGCGTACACTTCATCTTTATCCTTGTTGTGTTCCATCAGACACACAATGTTAATATCCGACTCCTCAGATATAATATCAAGAATTTTCCTGCTCCTCGTTGTCAGTAAGATTTCTTCCTTCAAGTGATAATGCAAGATTGGCTTTTTTCAAAGAATTTGGCTGACGCCGCAAATTTGGTTCTTATTCTGTCTTTGAGCTCGTCAAATCCAAGATTATCATCGAGTTTAACAGTAATTCCATTCTTACTTCCCTTGATTACTACTGAGTTATCCAACTATCTTCACCCCTTATTTAATATTATTTATAACTATTCCATTCCATAATATATCTTATACACATCTGCTGTCAAATCCATAGATGTTGTTGATGAGTATCCGTGCTGGATACATACTGATACACATATCTGCGGATCATCGTATGGAGAATATGTTACAAGTAATGAATGGTCTGGTTCGTTAGTATTTTCCTGTGCAGTACCTGACTTAGCTGCAATCTTTAAACCAAGCTTGGCTATTGTTGAATATGAATTACCTGCGAGCATCATACCCTCGTGTACTGTACTCCATATATTACTGCTTAGTTCAACCTGATGATCAACATCAGCGTGATTATCTTCAATAAGATTACCATCAGAATCTGTAATCTTATCTACTAGTGTAAGATTATAGCAGGTTCCTGATGTAGCTATAGTTGTTACATATCTTGCAAGGTTTAATGTACTGTATTTGTGGTTACCCTGACCGATAGCTGAAGCAACTGAGTTAGTATTAGAAGCCATTGGCTCACTTTCCTCAATTTCAACACCTGCTTTAGTCGATAAACCCAAAAGGTCTGAGTATTTCTGTAATATAGTTGTTCCGTAAGTACTGTTATAATTGCCATTCTTACTGCACGCAAGATTATAACCTACATTATAGAAGAATACATTACAGGAATCTCTTATCGCTGTTGCAGCCACTTCGCCACCATGTCCTGATAATCTCCAGCATTTTGGTGATGGTGTTACTTTATCAAATGAACCAGAACAATAAAATGTAGTTCCAGATGATATTATACCTGTATCCATACCTGCTATAGTTGTGCATGGCTTGTATGTTGAACCGGGTGCAGTAAATGACTGTGTTGCCCTGTTTAACATAGGACTTGCCTTATCATTAATAAGACTGTTGAAATACTTGGCATCAACGCTTCCTGACAGCTTGTTATTATCATAGCTTGGATAAGATACCATTGCTATGATATCACCATTCTTAGGATTTGTTACAACAGCAGATGCTGAACAAGGTTCTAATGCAAGCTGGGCAGGAGTTATTATTTTATTAGATATCGCATATGTCATAAAATCATATGCTCCAAGGCTTCCTGCTGCTAATGCTGAATATCTTGAATTCTCAGAATTCATATCAAGCACTCCCTGTTCATACAAAAGCATACATACCTGTCTTCCTGATATAGAACCAGAATTAATCATATATTTATACATTTTCTTATAAAATGAAGTATCTTCCCTTAAATATCCATCAATATAATCAAGAAGTGCATCATATGATTCTTGTAAACTTGTGTACTGTTCAGTAGAGAAAACATTAAGATTAATCCAATTCTTAGCTATTCCGTGTGTCAAAAGTTCTTTAAGACTTGTTCCATCTGCCTGTGTCCAGTCCTTATATACATCATCTGTTGTATCGACATTAGATGTATTAAATACCCCTCTGTCTTTAAGGCTTGTATACACATACCATATATAAAGCTGCTGTTCTTCGCTGAGCTTTCCATAAGGTGTATCACCGTCAGCTAACTCACTTCGTATCCAGTCCATTGTACTGTCCTGTTTTGAAAGAAAAGCTGAATAAACCTGTGCCTCCGTGTCTGTACTCTGTTCAGCGATATGCTTTATTGACACAATATTGTTATCAATAAGTGCAAAATATACTTCTTTAGCAAGAATGTATACAGTATCTACACTTCCGTTAGAAGTATATGAATACTTGGTATCACCACTTGTCATATAAGTAAGAAGTATCTGTACAAGTCTGTCCTCAATTGCATTATATAGATTTTTCTGAAGATTAATATCGATTGTAAGGTACACATCATTGCCAGTCTCTGGGTCTGTCTCACCAAGTACCTCTGTAATTCGTCCTACTGTATCTACATAAACCTGTCGTTCACCCTTAGTACCTGAAAGCACGGATTCCATACTCTTCTCAATGCCACTCTTACCTACAGTATCGTTACTGTCGTACTTATCTCCAAGTGTTTCTAACTCGCTTGTAGATACTGTACCTGTGTATCCTAATATCTGTGAGCAGTATACACTGTCCACATATCTTCTTATATATTGTTCTTCTACTGTAACACCTGTCAGATCATCTGAACTCTCAAGTATTGCCGCAACAGTTTCATCTGATACCTCATTGGCAATTGTAAAAGAAATGTATCTGTTATATGAATTAGCAGACATATATCTTCTTAAATTAACAATCATAAGTGCATGGTCAACAGAAAAACCTGCTGCTTCTACCATATACCCCTGTGATTTAAGGAAACTAACTGTTGATGAAAGAACCGTTGCCTGATTTTTTGAACTATCAGACGCAACAACAACCTCATACTTTTCACATAACTGTCTGAAAAGCTCCTGTGCTGTTACATTTCTTTCTTCATCACTAAGCTCACTTATTGAACGTTTGCCATATATATCCCTTAAAAATCTTAAAAGTTCATTATCCTTTATATTGAATACATACTGTCCGTCTTCATATACAATAGGAAAATCATTAGAATATGTATCTCCCTTTGCCTCAATAATATCAAGTGTCTTATCTATTGAAGCATTAAGCTTTTCATTCTTCTCTGCGTTATTGTTATATTTACCGCTGTCACTTATTCTTACGGCATATGCAAGGTCATTATAAGCAAGAAGCACACCATTCTTGTCGAATATTCTTCCTCTTGTCGCCGCAACGCTCATATCTTTCTGTATAGAACTTGATAAATCTTTTACATAAGACTCTCCATTGATTATCTGCAATCCAAACAGCCTGTTAATAAGCACGCCTACCAATATGGCAAATACCAATATAAGTGGAAAAATTCTTGATTTGAAAAGACTTAATATATACTCAAATACTTCCTTCATCTAATATACCTTTTTTCCTTTTCTTCCATTGAATATCTAATATTGAATCGAACTTCATCAAAGGATAATACAATACCAATGCTACAACTAATGTATACACAACCTCCGGCATAATAAATCTTCTTAAAAAGAAGTCTACATTCAGCCTGTTGTGTAATAAGAAATTGCCTATATATGATAAAAATTCAAAAACAAAATCAGATGCCATTATCATTGCCAATGGAATAAGGACTTCAACCTTCTCATATTCTTTATAAAATATTCCCGAAAAATATCCTATGTATACAAAAACCAATGCTGAAAATCCAAACAGTGAAGAAAAGAAAAGATCATACATAACACCTGATAAGAAGCCTACTAACATTCCTTCATTCCTGCCTTTAAAAAAGCCAAACAGCACCGGCAGTATTATAAGCAGATTAGGTGTAATGCCACCTATTCCGATAGCATTGCCAAATGTAACCTGTATCAGATAAAATAATAATATTAAAATTATTTCTGCAACTTTCCTTTTCATAACACTCCTGCTTTAAATCACTGATTTTTCATTTCCGTTATAATAAGTACCTCTTGAAGATTATTAAAATCAACTGCTGGGACAAGATAACCTGACTGTGTCAGATTATTAGAGTCCGCTGTTACATCCTTTGCATATCCTATAAGAATTCCCTGAAGATATTTGTCGCTGATATTGGAAGTAACTATCTTATCACCATTTCTTACTGTTATATCAGCCTTAATATGGTTAAGATGTACAAGACCACTGTCAGAAAGCTCAATATCTCCCTCAACTATACAGGTATCATTAGTATCTATTAACATTCCACTTACTGAATTATTATCTTCAATAATTGTCTTGACTATGGAATAATTCTTTCCTACCTCAGCAACTATTCCAACAAGACCACCACTTGCAATAACATTCATATCTTTCTTAATTCCGTCATCAAGGCCTTTATCTACTTTAAATGCCTTAGACCAGTTATCTGTTGTAACACCGATAACTCTTGCACCTACTTTAGTATAGCCCGGATACTTCTCGTCAAGCTTATATAGCTCTCTAAGACGTGTAAGTTCATAGGAATCCTGTCTTAACTGGTTGTTCTCTTCTGTCAGATTATCTATTTGGTTCTTTAACTCATTATTCTCGTCTAATACAACTGAGATTTCCTGTAAAGTAGTAACTTTATCATAGGTCCAAAGTCCAAGATTATTCATTCCCTTCTGCAACGGAACAACAACCATAGAAACAGCATTTCTTAAAGGTGCTACAAGACTATCTGTAAAGAAGCTTGTTGAAACAAATATTATACATACAACCGTCACTGCAATAAGAATGTATCTTGATGTCATATATGAAGATAATTTTTTTCTCATATTACCTGTCCTTAATCATAATTTTTATCTTGTGGAGTATATGCAACCTTAGAAAACTGTGGGTTATTTACTACTCCTATAAGACCTCTTACAACACTTTCAGAAGGCTGGTCTACGATATTAACATTAAGATTAGTCTCCTGCTTTATAAACTGTTCAAGATTGTTAATCTGTGATGTACCACCTGATACATATACACCATTCTTAATAATATCAGCTGCAAGTTCTGGTGGAGTTCTCTCAAGTATAACTTTGATTGCATCCATAATTGAGTGAAGTGCATCAACAATTGCATTATAGACAACATCTGATGATACATCTACGCTTACAGGAAGTCCTGAAAGTACATTACGTCCAAAGCCGAGTGCAAATGTTTCTTCAACCTTTACCGCACTTCCAAGTTCTTTCTTTAAGCTTTCTGCTGTCTTGCTTCCTATTACAAGATTGTATACCTTTTTAACATTATTGATAATGCAGTCATCAAGCTTATTACCACCAATCTTGATTGACTTGCTTATTACAATACCACCTAATGATAATACAGAGATTTCTGTTGTCTCTGCACCGATATTAACCATCATAATACCTCTTGACTTAGTTACATCAAGACCTGCACCGATTGCATCTGCAACTGGCTTATCAACGATATATATATTCTTGGCTTTAACCTTTGAATCAGCAACAAGTTCATAAAATGCTCTCTTTTCTACTTCAGTAACATCAGTAGGAACTGCAATATAGAAATCATTATTGCCTGTATTCTTCTTATCTCCATTAACCTTATTAAAGAAATTAAGAAGTAAAGTCTGCATATTCTCAATATCTGCAATCACACCAAACTTAACCGGGAACGAAACATCAATATTCTCTGGTGCCTTCTCATACATTTCATATGCTTCATCACCAAATGCTAAAAGGTCTTTCTTATTAGCAATGGCTATAATGTTCTTCTCATTTAATATTGTATCTTTTTCTTTACAGCACATTTTAAAATTACTTGTACCAATATCAATTCCATATACGTTAGACATATTTTCTTCCTTTCCTGTAGCAACAATTCTATTGTCTCAAATAACCACATTCATTAAGACTTGTGAAATTATTATCTCCAATAATTATATGATCTATCAGATGTATTCCAAGAATAAGCCCCGCCTTTCTTATCTGCTCTGTAACACTTATATCCTGCGGACTTGGTGCTGGATCACCGCTTGGGTGGTTGTGAATAAGAACTATGCTTACCGCTTTGTTCTTACAAGCCTCACTAAACACCTCTTTAACTGAAACAAGTGAGCTGTTCACCGTTCCGATTGATATAACACTGTCCTTAATAAGATTAAGCCTGCTGTCAAGCATTACAAGAACAAGACGTTCTTTGGTTAAATGTCTCATATCCTGCATATAATACTCAGCAATAGCATATGGCGATGAAAAATCCAGTCTTTTCCCTGCTGACTGCTTGGCAAGTCTTCTTGACAACTCACAGATACACTTTAACTGTGCCGCCTTCGCAAGCCCTATTCCCTTGATATCCATAAGTTCATCAATAGACATATCAAATAGTCCTAACAATCCTTTGTTATGGGACTTGTCAAGAATATCCTTTGCAAGCTCTCCCGCAGGCTTTCCTGATACACCAGTCTTTATTATCGCTGCGATAAGCTCTGTATCAGTAAGCGACTGTTCACCAAGTGCTATACATTTCTCGTATGGTCTTAAGTCTTTAATACAATCTTTGTCACATATTAAATTGTCATTCATAAAATCTTAGATAAGATTTACCCTTAAATAAATTTATATATAACAATTGCGAGTATAACGCCAATAATACTGGCAATTGTATCTTAATCTGAATTGAAATGTAAGAACAATAATCCAGATTAAGAATAACAGGACTCTCCATAAGTCCGCCCCAAATGACTGGCCATATGAAAGCCAGCTAAGTGCTGGTATGCCCGATGTTATCTCAGCTATAAGCCACCCAGCACAATACCTATAAGAATGAACAGTATAAGAAACCAGCCATTCTTGTACTTGGAAATACTACTCATATTCCTCCATTCTTGCGTATTAATATTAATAATACGCTAACATTTTATCAAACTTTTTTATAAGAATACAATATTAACTATTCAATACATTATAATATTATTAAAAAACTGACTAATGTAGTATAACACAATTACTAAATCTTAAGAAGCCCTTTTTCATACATTTTCTGCATACTCATCATAATTCCAAGCTTAGCGTGGTACCATGTAAGACCACCCTGGAAATATACAGCATATGGTTCTTTTACAGGACCATCCGCACTAAGTTCTATTGATGACCCCTGTACAAATGCACCTGCTGCCATAATAACATCTGAATCATAACCTGGCATTGCCCAAGGCTCAGGTGTTACAAAGCTGTCAACTGGTGCTGCTGCCTGAATACCCTTACAGAAAGCTATAAGACCTTCCTCTGATTTTAACTCAACTGCCTGAATAATGTCATATCTTTCCTCTGTGGCATCAGGGACGCACTTAAATCCAGCCTTTTCATATACATTTGCTGCAAATACAGCGCCCTTAAGTGCACCGGCAACTACAGTTGGTGCAAGGAATAATCCCTGATAGAAATCTTTGTTGACACCAATTGTTGCACCAACCTCTTTTCCAAGACCCGGTGAAGATAATCTGTAAGCTGCCTGTTCAATGCAGTCTTTTCTTCCTGCTATATATCCTCCACAAGGTGCAAGTCCGCCACCTGGATTTTTAATAAGTGAACCGACAACCATATCCGCACCGACTTCTGATGGTTCAATCTTCTCAACAAATTCACCATAACAGTTATCTACCATACATATAACGTCTGGTTTGATATCTTTAATAAAATGTATAAGCTCGCCAATTCTTTCAACAGATAATGTCGGACGCGTTGCATAACCCTTAGAACGCTGTATGGTAACAAGCTTAGTCTTTTCATTAATAGCTTTTCTTATTCCATCATAATCAAAGCTTCCGTCATCTAACAGATCAACCTGTCTGTATGATATATTGTATTCTGCAAGACTTCCCTTTGATGGTCTTATTCCTATAATCTCATCCATAGTATCATACGGCTTTCCAACTGGTGATAAAAGTTCATCACCTGGTCTTAAATTAGATGAGATAGCTACATTTAAAGCATGTGTTCCACATATAATCTGTGGTCTTACAAGTGCATCCTCTGTCTTGAATATATCTGCATATACTCTCTCAAGAGTATCTCTTCCCTCATCATTATATCCATATCCGCTAGTACCTGAAAGGTGCATCTCTGCAACCCTGTTCTTCTGCATAGCTGCGATAACCTTTAACTGATTATACTCAGCCACTTCATCAATAGCTTCAAATCGTTCCTTTAAATTTTCAAGTACATTATTGCCATAATTGTATACAGCTTCATCAATTCCAAGCTGTCCGCAATACATTTCCTTCATTATCTTTCTCCCTGATTGTTAATTTTTCATTACTTAATAATACCACTATCTTTAAGCTTATCAAGCATATAATCCATAATTTTAACGCAATCATAATCATATTCGTTAATATTAATCCAGTCAATAACTTTTTCTCTCCTGAACCACGTAAGCTGTCTTTTTGCAAAATGTCTTGTATCGCCTTTAATCTGTTCCTTTAATAAGGCGATGCCATTTTCATCAATAGTACTTCCATAAGGCTCACCCAACGTATCCCAATAATCAAGAATTTCTTTATAGCCTATGCCCTGCATAGAAGTATTATCCCTGCTTATGCCTATTTGGGTAAGCAACTGCATTTCATCAATAAGACCATCATCGAACATAATATCAACTCTTTTATTAATCCTCTCATAAAGATTATCCCTTATGTCATTGAGAACAAAATATTTATAATTATATGGTGAATCTTTTTTTGCTCTGCTCCTTCGTTGTGTTCAGATATTCTGTTGCCAGTCTGCTTGTAATATTCCAGTGCCCTTACAACTCTCTTTACATTTCTGTAATGTATGCTCTCCGCTGATTTAGGGTCTACATTTTTTAACATCTCATAAAGATACACAGCACCTTTTTCTTTTTCAAGCTGGTATAACTCCTGTCTATACGATGTATCCGCATCGTTGTCTTCAAATTCTATATCATACAATAAAGCCTGTATATAAAATCCTGTACCACCTACAATCATAGGTATATAGCCGTCATTTCTTATCTGTTCTATAGCCTTTAGTGCTTTTTCTTTAAATATTGTGACATTAAACTCCTCTGTAGGTTCTATTTCGTCTATAAGATAATGCTTTACGCCCTGCATTTCAGAAGCTGTAATCTTAGCAGTTCCTATGTCCATATGCCTGTATACCTGCATAGAGTCTGCACTTATTATCTGTGCCCCAATCTTTTTTGCAAGCTTTATAGAAAGAGAAGTCTTTCCGACAGCAGTTGGCCCTGTAAGTATAATTAAAGGTTGTTTACACATACACTATTCCCCTTTTACACTATTCGTTTAAATTTCTTTTCTATATCATATTTACTCATAACTATAAGCGTTGGCCTGCCGTGTGGGCAGTTATATGGATTGTCAGCTTTCATAAGTTCTTCCATAAGTTCCTTTGCTTCTTCATATGATATTTCGTTATTGCCCTTAATAGCCGCCTTGCACGACATAGATGCCACCTTTTCTGTAAGTATATCCATATCTGTCATTCTGCCATCCTGCATAAGACCATCTATAAGGTCAGTTAACATCTGCCTGTAATCAAGCTTCGGAAAACCTGCCGGTATTCCTGTTACTTTATATTCATTGCCGCCAAATTCTTCTATCTCATATCCAAGCTTATTAAATATTGACATATTCCTTTTAAGTACTTCTTCCTCATTCATATTAAGAGTAAGAATAATAGGCGGCATAAGCATCTGTGTATCAATTTTTTGAGTTCTCAATTTATTCATCGTCTTCTCATAAAGAACTTTTTCGTGTGCCGCGTGCTGATCCATCATATAGAATCTGTCCTCAAATTCTATAAGCCAGTATGTATCAAATAATTGTCCTATTATCCTGTAATTATTCTTATTCTTCTCATCTAGAAGCTTATCCTCAAATAAAGATATCTGCCTGCTCTCCTCTGCTTTTCTTGAATTATACTGCACAATATCTTCTTTAATAAGTTTATCAGACCTCACGGTTTCAAATGGCTCTGGAAGCCTTGTTTTATTCATAATCGAAGATTCATTAGCGATAACCTTATTCTCATTTATAGCACCTGAACCTGCCGGTACACCATATTGCTTGACCGTAGCACCTGAGCCTGCCGACATATTATGTTGCGTAGCCGCAGCACCTGAATCTGACGGTACATTTTGCTGTACTCCCGTTGCACTATACCCAGCCATCTGCTTCTGTTCTTCTGCCTTCTTTTGCTCCAGCTCATCATTATGAATTTTATTCATAAACTGTCCATCTGGTTCAACTTTTGCCACAAGTTCTTTTCCCTTAAGCGTTGATAATATTGAATCATATACGAAATTGTATACATACTCGTTATTCTGAAATCTCAATTCCATCTTGGTAGGGTGGACATTCACATCAATTATATCCGGACTTATCGTAAAATGTATTACAGTGAACGGATAATTATGAGGCATTATAAAACCTTTATAAGCTTCCTCAATTGCCTTATTAATTATATTGCTCTTTATATAACGTCCGTTAATGTAATAATTCTCGTAAGTCCTGTTACCTCTGTTAATAAAAGGTTTCCCTATATAACCCTCAATCTTAATATCCTGTGTCTTTGCATTAATATCATACAGATTAGCAGTTATATCACGGCCATACACATTATATATAATATCCTTTAATTTCATATTTCCTGATGTATGAAGCTTATTCTGGTTATTATTAATAAATCTGAATGAAACCTCAGGATGTGATAAAGCCATATACTGCATTAACGCATTAATGTATCCTGCCTCTGTCATCGCTGACTTTAAGAACTTTCTTCTGACTGGTGTATTAAAGAACAAATTTCTTATAATAAATGTTGTTCCATCAGGTGCACCGATATCTTCAACAGATATAACCTCGCTGCCCTCTGACTGATACCTCGTTCCTGTTATATCATCCTTAGTCTTGGTTATTAATTCAATCTGCGATACTGCCGCTATACTCGCAAGTGCCTCACCCCTGAAACCAAGTGAGGATACAGTTAAAAGGTCTTCAATTGACTTAATCTTACTTGTGGCGTGTCTTTTAAATGCAATATCTATCTCATCTTTCTTAATACCTGAACCATTATCAGTAACCCTGATAAATGAAATTCCGCCTTCCTTTGCTTCGACAGTTACAGCAGTCGCCCCGGCATCTATTGCATTTTCAACAAGCTCTTTTACAACAGAAGATGGTCTTTCTATAACTTCTCCTGCCGCTATTTTATTAATTGTATTCTGATCAAGTAACTGAATTCCCATATTAACCCTCACTTCACATTAATTCTCATTAACAAAGTATCTGTTCTTAACCTTGCCCTGAAGCTTATAAAGAATATTAAGCGCATCGATTGGTGTCATATTGCTTATATCAAGCTCTTTTATATCCTTTATTATATCATCGTCCTTTACAGTATCAAAAGTGTCATCTGCTTTACTTCCAGTTCATTTGACCTTCTTATAACGGTCATTCATCTTCTCCACTTTCTTTGAATACTGTGCAATATCCTTTGCCTTTTGTGATATATCTGCATCATCTGAGTTCTACAACAAGTTCCTTAGCCCTGTTTAATACATTTTCTGGAACACCTGCTAATTTGGCCACCTGTATTCCATAACTCTTATCTGCACCACCTTTTATAATCTTTCTTAAAAATACGATGTCATCCCCGCACTCTTTAACTGCTATACAGTAATTATTAACGCCGTCAAGTGTTCCTTCAAGTTCTGTCAATTCATGGTAATGAGTTGCAAACAATGTCTTTGCTCCTAATATCTTAGTGTTTGCAATGTGTTCGACAACCGCCCACGCTATACTAAGACCGTCAAATGTACTTGTGCCTCGTCCTATCTCATCAAGAATTATAAGGCTATTAGATGTCGCATTACGGAGAATATTAGCAACCTCTGTCATCTCAACCATAAATGTAGACTGTCCGGAAAGCCAGGTCATCAGATGCACCTACTCTTGTAAATATCCTGTCTACAATACATATATTAGCAGAGTCTGCAGGGACAAAGCTTCCTGTCTGTGCCATAAGGACAATAAGAGCTGTCTGCCTCATATATGTTGACTTACCAGCCATATTAGGTCCTGTTATTATCGCAACCCTGTTGGAATTATTATCAAGATATGTATCATTGGCTATGAACATATCATTGCTTATCATCTTCTCAACTACTGGATGCCTTCCATTCTTTATATCAATTACACCCTTATCGTTAATCTTAGGCCTTACATAATTATTCTGTGTCGCAACAACTGATAATGAAGCATATGCATCTATCATAGCAACCGCTTTTTTCACTGCCGCATTTTGGTCGCCCCAGATACGGTCAAAAATCAACTTTGCCATAAGTTCCAGTTTCCATTCGCATAGGGAAATTGCATCGCAGGATGACTGCCCTTGCAGATTGTGTTCCACAACAAAAGAACGGGAAACATTCGCTGTCCGGTAATTGCATTGATACCCGTAAACCGGCGTTCCGTCTTTCAAAACGCGCCATTTGAAACGGTTAAACCCGCCGCCGCAGCGGCAACGCAGCTTTTGTGTCCACAGATGCATCGGTCCAAGATAACCGGCGCGGCGTGTGGAGCCGTCCGGCATCCGATATGTGGCGATTTTTTGCTTGCGGATTCGATCACATTCGTGCCACAATTCCTCAGAAATAAGCGGCGGGAAGTTGCCCTTGACCAGTTGAATGCTATCTTCATCGAGATTTTTTACGCGGACCTTGTCAATGTAATTGGTGGTCTTGGACTTGTTGTAGCCTATGTAACCCATATAAGTGGCGTTGCGCAGCATCTTACTGATTTTGATGCAAGACCATTTCACATTGCCTTGACTATCCTTATACCCAAGGCGCGTAAGCTCGTTGCAGATCAGACTTTGAACCCGTAGCCTCTGGAGTACATATCAAATACAAAGCGAACGACTTTTGCCTGCTCCTCGTTGATGATGTAGGTGTTATGAGCCTTATCTAAATCGTAGCCCAAAATGTTGCCATTCCCGTAGAGAACACCGTTTTGGCGGCTGATCATCTGACCGGCTAAGACACGTTCGGCAAAATTTTGCGGCTTTCCTCCTGCGCAAGAGAGGACATAATGCTCAGGCGAAGTTCACCATCGCTGTCCAACGTCCAGATGTTGTCAGACACGAAGTAGACCTCCACACCAATGCCGCGAAGCTCTCTTGTGATGGAAAGTGTATCAACGGTGTTTCTGGCAAAGCGGCATACCTCGCGGGTTGACGATCAGGTCGAATTTTCCGTTTCGGGCATCGTCCAGCATTTCGCATAAAAGATGGACGCTTTTTTGCAAGCGTTCCGGTAATCCCTTCGTCAATGTAGCGCCCGACCAGTTGCCAATTCGCGTGGTACTTCAATTGGTCATCGTACCATTGCATCTGGTTGCTGAGCGCGTCCTTCTGCTGTTCGTGCTGTGTGGAAACTCGACCGTAAAAGACCATGCGGCGGTCACGGTTGCGGTCTAAATTCATAGACCCGAAATATAACTGTTGTTGTGTTGTCTGCATTTGCGTTACCTCCTTTCCTCGCAGTATATAGGAAGTTGAAAAACGATGGTAGGCTGTCGTTTTATTGCTTGACAGGCTTGACAAGCGTGGAATATTGTGCTGTGACCTGACGGTAAACCGTGTGGTTGATAAGACCCTCGCGGTAGAGAACAGCAACCAGTTTCACGGCAATGACATCACTGCTGATTTGCAAGGGAGAATCCGTGGGATGTGTGCATTTCATAGTATACCTCCTGTTCATTATGGATTTGATTCCACAAGCATAGCGGCCACCTGTGGAAAACAAGTGGCCGCCATAATCTGAAATCAAATGATATACCCTATTCGACACTACTTCCCGGATATAAAGGGCGAACCACCGGCCCGGCTGCTGGAAACAGCTCCCACTTCCTGTACCACATTGTTGGCAGTACCGCCGACGCCTTGAGAGCATCGCCACGGTGTGTATCATGATTGCTGACCCTTCGCTTGAGGTATGTTTCACGCCACCTCTCCCGGCCTCTGGGGGCGCTCCACCGCCGTTTACAACGGTATCCTCGCGTCAGAGCCCGAGACGCACCTGCCGACGCTCCTTGGGTTGCGGCAAGGTCAGTTTTATGTAGCCGATGATTCGGATATTCTGCTTTCAAGGTTCTCAAGGGATAGAGGGTTCTTTTTGCCCCTCTATATATGAATATCGCTTTGAGAACGGAAAAGTTCGAGATAAAATTTGAATTTTTTCAAAAATATTTTTTGCAGACTACCACCTATGCGCGGCATTTTTTTGCTATAATACAGTCGTTATTGGTTTGGATGCTCTTGAAGGGGATTGCATTGCATCTATACCGGACAAGTTTCTGCTAAATTGCATGGCGGGTGGCAACACAATAATCGGAGTAAAAAGTAAGGAATATAATCCGGCAGATTTTCGACTACCAACAGAACCCCTAAACGATCTCAAGGATAGAATTTTGTGCTTTCAAAAAGAACATGATTTGGCGTAATTTAAGCATCCGTTTATAATGAGGGGGGAGAAGCCTTGGCTTCTCCCCCCTCTTGCTTTATATTTTGAACTTGCGAATTGCCTGTACAAACTCCATCAGCAAAATCTGCCGCAAGTCCTCATCTGTATGTCCATTCATATAGCTGCACTTCCGCACAAGGGGTTCGAACTGTTCAAACAGTTCTTCAAATGCTTTTTCTTCACCACGCTTTGCACGCACCAACAATTCCTTAAATGCAATCATATTATTTACCCTCCATACTGGTCTGCGCCAACCATAGAAGTATCGACGTAAGTGTACGTTGGGCAGTTCTTGGGCTGGCCGTCTGCGCCGGGAGTGCAGCAGTACGCCTCATCGCCATTGAACCAAATCAACCAAGTGCTATTGACTTTGGCTACCTTGGTGATTTTGCCGCTTGTTACGTTGGGGATGGGGCGTTCACCGTAGGCAGCAATACCGGCATCAGCAAACGGAGACGCCACCGTGTGTTTACGGTCAATGGTGACATACAGCGTTTTAATCTGCGTGCTGCCGTCCGGACCGGTGTAGACAAGCTGTGCGGTAAAATCGGCAGCGGCCTGTACATATACACCCATGACGGCGGCAGAGGTTTCATGGTAGCTATTGTGCAGCAGGGCATCGGCATCAGTGGCGGGTTCGCCGTAAAAGTCCAGCAAGGTCACGCCATCCGGCAGGATCATGTCGGTGCTGCTGCCGTCTGCGGGATATTCGACCTGTGCCATAATGGGAACAATGGCATAGTCTGCGCCGTCCAGCAGGGGCGCGGCCATGGTAAGACCGTCATTGTCCAGTGCAACGGCAGTCAGATAGCTGCCGCCTTCTTCCAGCTGGCTTTCGGGCCACTCGGAAATGCCGATTTTAGTTTCACCAGTGGCAACCGGCAAACCCTCGCTGCCGATATAGGAGCCGATGGGTGCATCGGGCAAGTCAGTGTACAGTTCCGCGCCGACAACAGCAGCAGAGATTCCTTCTTCAGCGGGCTGCTCTTCTGCCGTTTCCGGGGTGGCTTTGGTTACATCCTCGCCGGGGTCGGGGCTGCTCTCGTCGGTCTGGCCGTTGTCTGTTTCAGACGGCTCGGTCTGCTGCTCCATCTGCACGGTTTCCTCGGTGGGCTGCGGTGTGGGTTCCTCCGCAAACGCTGCACCGGGCAGCATGGAGCAGAGCATTACCGCCGCCGCAAACAGCGCGGTAACGCGATGCTTCAATTTGTAATGTGTTTCTTTCATTGTGAAATCCTTTCAAAACAGAGATTTTTTCACGAAAAAAAGCGCCTGCAAAATGCAGACGCTGCGATTATCTTTCGGGGGTATCCTGAACGGGCTGGGCTTTGGCTTTTTCAAATTTTCGCACTTGGTTTACAAAACCGTCCAATAGGCAGGTATGCGCTTGTAGGTCAGCGTAGTAACAGGACGGTCAAATCCACGGCAATCCATATCTTTGATCGTGCGAATCGGAATCTGCCCATTCTCTATTTGCGCGAGAAATACGACCATCTCCATCACGGGTTTGAATGGCCGCTGCCAACACATATTTTGTGCGCTCCAAACCATATTCTGTCACTACCTGTTCAACAGCGCCAGCGCCCAGCCGCATACCATCAAAGCGCTGTGCAAGCGCTGCGTCAATCTCGTCCCGACACCTTTCATTCAAGTGGCAAGACGCATGGTACTGCTGCAATTCGCCGTGTTCGCGGGCATAAGTGACGGACTGTCGATATACTTTGGGCGGGTTCTGCTGCTGTTCCTTTTTCAGCAAGTCATCTGCGCGATCCTCCACGCACTGAGCCACAATGCTCATATAATCGGTTTCCAGCTTGGAAAAATCCTTATACACATCCGCCAGCGGCGCGGGAGATTTCAGCAGCGCCCGCACCTGTGCAGGGGCGAGGTTCATTTCTTCCGTTGCAAGAATAATGTCCTCACGGACGCTGTACTCGTAGGCGTGGTGTAAAATTTCTTCTGGCGGCTGCGCGGTCAGCCATAGGCAATAGGCGCTCTGCTCCACCCGCATTTTTTCGCAGAGCTGCTCCTGCAGGGTCATTCTTTTACCTCGCACACCAAAGAATTGGTTT
>ENA-OQDC01000846-OQDC01000846.1-human-gut-metagenome-genome-assembly--contig:-NODE-846-length-18835-cov-4.857334_pt1 | contig 18835 bp, 24 predicted proteins | sample MGYA00242770_ERZ504601 | MGnify/ENA primary metagenome ERZ504601 (study PRJEB26092, sample SAMD00036305) | human gut metagenome | host: Homo sapiens | study: EMG produced TPA metagenomics assembly of...
AAAAGGAAATCCATGCTGGAATGAGTACGGCCGAAATAGACAAGCTGGTGTATGAGTATAACCCGGGACCACGGAGCCAATTCCGGCATGCCTGGGCTATGAGGGATTTCCGAAGAGCTGTTGTACTTCCATCAATGAGGATGGTTTGCCATGGAATTCCGAGCGAAGAGGAAGTTCTGGAAGAAGGCGACATTATTAATGTGGACTGTACGACGATTCTGGACGGTTATTATGCCGACGACTTCACGTATGTTCATTATTGGAAAAAACCACTCCGCAGAAAGAAAAACTGGTGCGTGTGGCAAAAGAATGTCTGGAAGTCGGTATGGAAGCAGCCCGTCCTTTCGGCTTTGTGGGAGATATCGGCCATGCCGTAGAGAAACACGCGAAGAAGAACGGATTCTCAGTGGTCCGTGATTTGTGCGGTCACGGTGTGGGAGTAGAGTTCCACGAAGAACCGGATGTGGAACACTTTGGCAAGAAGGGTACAGGTATGTTGCTTGTGCCGGGCATGGTGTTTACCATCGAACCGATGATTAATATGGGGACCTGGGAAGTCTTCATTGACGAGGAAGACGGATGGACCGTGGTGACGGAGGATGAGCTTCCTTCCGCACAATGGGAACACACCTTCGTGATGACGGAGCAGGGACTTGAAATATTGACCTATTAATAATAGAAGAACGTTATGAGTACAATAATATTAGGAATAGAATCTTCTTGTGATGATACTTCTGCGGCAGTGATAAAGGATGGCGTATTGCTGTCGAGCGTGATTGCCAGCCAGGCGGTGCACGAAGCTTACGGAGGAGTGGTTCCGGAACTGGCCTCGCGTGCACATCAGCAGAATATTGTTCCGGTGGTGCACGAAGCATTGAAACGTGCCGGAGTGGCAAAGGAAGATTTGAGTGCCATTGCCTTTACTCGCGGACCGGGCCTGATGGGCTCTTTGCTGGTAGGAGTGTCTTTTGCCAAAGGACTTGCCCGCTCGCTGGATATTCCGATGGTAGAGGTGAACCATTTGCAGGGCCATGTACTGGCGCACTTTATTCAGGAGCCCGGCGGTGAAAACGTACAGCCTAAATATCCTTTTATCTGCCTGCTGGTTTCAGGAGGAAACTCTCAGATTATCCGTGTGAATGCGTATAATGATATGGAAGTGCTGGGACAGACTATCGACGATGCGGCAGGAGAGGCTATCGACAAGTGCTCCAAGGTGATGGGGCTGGGCTATCCAGGTGGTCCGATTATCGACAAACTGGCGCGTCAGGGTAATCCGGAAGCCTTTAAATTCAGCAAACCGCATATCCCGGGCTATGACTATAGCTTTAGCGGACTGAAAACCTCTTTCCTGTACTCGCTCAGAGACTGGATGAAAGAAGATCCCGATTTCGTAGAACATCATAAGACAGATTTGGCTGCTTCGTTGGAAAAAACGATTGTAGACATTCTGATGGATAAATTACGTAAGGTAGTAAAGGATACAGGCATCAAGGAGGTGGCCGTAGCCGGAGGAGTATCGGCAAACAACGGGCTGCGAAACGCTTTCCGTGAACATGCGAAAAAATATGGCTGGAACATTTTCATACCGAAGTTCGGGTATACTACCGACAATGCGGCCATGATCGCCATTACGGGATATTATAAGTTTTTGGACAAGGATTTTTGCACTATAGACAAACCCGCTTATTCACGGGTAACCATTAAGTAACAATTTAGAGAAAACAGATTATGTCAGTAGAAACCAAAACACTAAGTAAGGAGATAAGTGAAATTTTCTGGAGAGAAGGCTATACATTGGCTACTGCAGAAAGTTGTACGGCTGGTAACGTGGCAGCCATCATAACTGCTATCCCAGGTAGTTCTCGTTTCTATAAAGGTGGGGTTATTGCCTACTCAGATGAGGTAAAGAAAACGCATTTATATGTAAATGCCGAAACACTGGAACAGCATGGGGCGGTAAGTGAAGAAACCGTTGTGGAAATGGTAAAGGGTGCCATTAAGGCTTTGGATGTGGATTATGCAATGGCTACATCCGGAATTGCCGGTCCTGGCGGAGGAAGTCCGGAAAAGCCGGTCGGTACGATTTGGGTAGCAGCCGGAACAAAAGATGCGGTGCTTACAGCTAAATTGACCGAAGACGAAGGCCGTGAGAAAAATATTCAGGCTGCAACGGCAAAAACCCTCCAATTGTTGTTGGAATTATGCCAAAATCAGGGAAAAGAGGAGTAAAAGTTCAATTTATTGGAAAAAGATTTGTTTATATAAAATAAAATCACTTACTTTGCACTCCGTTTGAGAGAACCATGGAATAAAACTATAAAAACTAGATAGAAATGTCGAAAATTTGTCAAATTACCGGAAAGAAAGCCTTGATAGGCAACAACGTTTCACACTCTAAGAGAAGAACAAAAAGAACTTTTGATGTGAACTTGTTTACAAAGAAATTCTACTATGTAGAACAGGATTGCTGGATTAGCCTGAACATCTGCGCTAACGGCTTGCGAGTTATTAACAAAAAAGGCCTGGATGCAGCGCTGAACGAAGCGGTAGCAAAAGGTTATTGTGATTGGAAAACTATCAAAATTATTGGTTAATTAAAAGGAGAGAAAGACTATGGCTAAGAAAGCTAAAGGAAACAGAGTACAGGTAATCCTTGAATGCACAGAAATGAAGGATAGTGGTATGCCGGGAACTTCTCGTTATATTACAACTAAGAATAGAAAAAATACCACTGAAAGATTGGAATTGAAGAAATACAATCCGATTTTGAAAAGAGTAACAGTTCATAAAGAAATTAAATAATAACAGACCATGGCAAAGAAAACAGTCGCAACCCTTCAGACAGGTAAAGAAGGACGTTCTTATACTAAGGTTATCAAAATGGTTAAGTCTCCGAAAACTGGTGCTTACGTTTTTGACGAACAAATGGTTCCTAACGAAAAAGTACAGGACTTCTTCAAGAAATAATTTATCTTTTGAGATATAAAATGCTAAATAAAAGTTCCTTTCATTCAAATATGAAAGGAACTTTTTTTGTGTGAAAGCGAGAATAATCTTATCTTTGTTGTCGGAAACTGATAAAAGTAAGTTGTATGGGATTTTTTAGTTTTTTCTCAAAGGAAAAAAAAGAAACATTAGACAAAGGATTGTCTAAAACCAAAGAAAGTGTATTTGGAAAAATAGCACGTGCGGTGGCCGGAAAATCGAAGGTAGATGATGAGGTGCTGGACAATCTGGAAGAGGTGCTTATCACGTCTGATGTGGGAGTAGAAACTACGCTGAATATTATCAAGCGCATTGAAAACAGAGTGGCAAAGGATAAGTATGTGAATACGCAGGAACTGAACAATATCCTTCGTGAGGAGATTGCAGCGTTGCTGATGGAAAACAATACGGTGGATGCTGCCGACTTTGATGTGCCTCAGGATAAGACTCCTTATGTGATTATGGTGGTAGGCGTGAACGGAGTAGGAAAAACAACGACCATCGGTAAGCTGGCTTATCAGTTTAAAAAAGCCGGGAAAAAGGTTTATCTGGGTGCCGCAGATACTTTCCGTGCCGCAGCTGTAGAGCAGCTGGACATTTGGGGAGAACGCGTAGGTGTGCCGGTGGTGAAACAGAAAATGGGAGCCGACCCTGCTTCAGTAGCTTTTGATACGCTGAGCTCTGCCAAGGCTAATAATGCCGATGTGGTAATCATTGATACGGCAGGACGTTTGCACAATAAGATTGGCTTGATGAACGAGCTGACAAAAATCAAGAATGTAATGAAGAAGGTAGTGCCCGATGCACCTCATGAAGTGTTGCTGGTACTGGACGGCTCTACCGGGCAGAATGCATTCGAACAGGCCAAACAGTTTACTTTGGCTACAGAAGTAACCGCCATGGCTATCACCAAACTTGACGGAACGGCCAAGGGTGGAGTAGTGATTGGAATTTCCGACCAGTTTAAGATTCCGGTGAGATACATCGGTCTGGGAGAAGGTATGGAAGACCTGCAGATATTCCGTCGCCGTGAGTTCGTAGATTCATTGTTTGGCTCAACCACTGAAAAATGAGAAAGAATACAATCGATATAATTACTTTAGGATGCTCGAAAAATCTGGTAGATTCCGAAAAGCTGATGAAGCAGCTGGAAGCTAATGGCTACAAGGTGACACATGACAGCGACCATCCGCAGGGAGAAATTGCCGTTATCAATACGTGTGGCTTTATTGGCGATGCCAAAGAGGAATCTATCAACATGATTCTGGAGTTCTGTCAGGCAAAGGAAGAAGGACGCTTGAAGAAACTTTATGTAATGGGCTGTCTGTCGGAACGTTACCTGAAGGACTTGCAGATGGAGATTCCGCAGGTCGACAAATTCTATGGGAAGTTCAACTGGAATGAACTTTTGGCCGATTTAGGAAAGGCCTATCATTCTGAATTTGCCATTGAGCGTCATCTGACGACTCCGAAGCATTATGCGTACCTGAAAATATCAGAAGGTTGTGACCGTAAGTGTTCTTATTGCGCTATCCCTATCATTACCGGTAAACATGTGTCTCGTCCTATGGAAGAAATTCTTGACGAAGTGCGCTTGCTGGTTTCCGAAGGGGTAAAAGAATTTCAGGTCATCGCACAGGAGCTGACTTATTACGGAGTGGATTTGTATAAAAAACAGATGTTGCCGGAGCTGATAGAACAGATGGCACATATCCCGGGTGTGGAATGGATTCGTCTGCATTATGCTTATCCCGCTCATTTCCCGGAAGATTTGTTCCGCGTGATGCGTGAAAACGATAATGTATGTAAGTACATGGACATTGCCTTGCAGCATATCAGCGATAACATGTTGCAAAAGATGCGTCGCCATGTGACGAAGGCAGAAACCTATCAGCTGATAGAGAAGTTCCGTAAGGAAGTGCCTGGCATTCATTTGCGTACTACATTGATGGTAGGTCATCCGGGTGAAACGGAGCAGGATTTTGAGGAACTGATGGAATTTGTCCGCACGGCACGTTTTGACCGTATGGGTGCATTTGCCTATTCGGAAGAAGAAGGTACTTATTCTGCCAAGCATTATAAAGATGAGATCCCGCAGGAAGTCAAGCAGCAGCGTCTGGATAAACTGATGGAATTGCAACAGGAAATCTCTGCCGACCTGTCTCATCGCAAGATTGGACAGGAATTCAAGGTAATCATTGACCGTAAGGAGGGTGATTATTATATCGGCCGTACACAGTTTGATTCACCGGAAGTCGATCCGGAGGTACTGATAAACGTGGAAAATCACCGCCTGAGAATCGGCAGTTTCCATCGGGTAAAGGTGTACGATGCAGATGATTTTGATTTGTATGCTACAATCGTAAAATAAAATGACCAACAAGGAATTCATAGAAGAACTTTCCCGTCGTTTAGAGAAAACTGAAAAGGAAACAGCGTCTTTGCTGGCTTCTTTTACGGAGTGTGTGTCGCAGTCTTTGCAGGAGAACAAGACTGTGGTGCTACAGGACTTCGGCTCGTTTGAGGTGGAGAAAAAAGATGGAGTATATTTCTGTGAATCCCGTTACCAAACAGCGCTTTCTGGTACCTCCCGAACTGGCTGTCAGTTTTAAGTCGGCTACTTCGTTAAAAGGAAGGGTTAAAAACGTCTTGTCGGATGAATGATAAAATAACTTTACATGAACTTGTGGATTTATTTGCTCGCAAAAGCCAGTTGAGCCAGGCTGATGCGGCACTCTTTGCCAAGGAGTTTCTGTCATTGATAGAAGAAGCTTTGGCAAGGGACAAGTATGTAAAGGTAAAAGGTCTGGGTACGTTTAAGCTGATTACGGTAGACGCTACGGAAGAAACAGCTTCCAACGGACCGGAAACCACGGATGGTCAGTCGCATACGCGTGTTTCGTTTATCCCGGAAACCGGATTGAAGGATTTGGTGAATAAGCCTTTTGCACATTTCCAGCCGGTACTGCTGAAAGATGAAGTGCATTTTACAGACTTGCCTGAGGGCGAAACCGAGGTGGAATCTCAAGAGACGGTAACCGAAGAAGAGAAGACCGGAGAAACCGATGTTGTAATTGAATCTCCAACAGAGCCGGCTACAGAAGAAACTGATGAGGTGCTGCCACAAACGGAAGCTGCTTCTCCGATAGAAGAGGAACCTGTTCAGGCGTCAATAACGGAGAAGGTGGTTTCTGAGGAAGAGGAGGTGAAAGAAAAGCAGGAAGATACGTTGTCTGAAAAGGAAGAAAGGATTCCCGCTGCTGTTCTGACTCCTTCAGGGAAAGAAGCCAATGTGCCGTGGTGTATGATTGCCTCCATCTTGCTGGCAGGTATTTTCATAGGAGGAATCGTGACATGGGGTATTGACCTCGGGCCGACGGTATATTCCGGAACAGGTGGTAGAGAAACTGATGAATGAAACACAGAAAACGCCTGCGCCTGTGGTTCCGGACTCCTTGCAGGTGGCTGATACTTTAGTTGTTAAAAAAGATTCTCTTTGGTACAGAAGAAGGATACCTTGAAAACCGTCGCGAAGAAAGAAGAAAAAAACTCCCGTAGCACCTACGCCTGTACCGAAAAGGGAAACCTTAGCCGATACGGTTGAATACCAGATAACTGGAAATCAGGGCTCATATACCCTTAAACCGGGGGAGAGCCTGGTACGTGTGGCCCTGAAATTCTACGGAAATAAAAAACTATGGCCTTATCTGGTGAAGCACAATAAGGCTATCATCAAAAATCCGGATAACGTGCCGGTGGGTACCACAATTCAGATTCCGCAACTTACTCCTAAAAAATAATGAGAGGCCTTGTTTCAATTCAAACAAGGCCTTTTTAATTTTCTTTAGTTCAATAAGCCTTAAAAGGCGAAACCCGTCTATATTTTTTTATCAAAATTTATTGTGCCTGTTAAGGGAATACCTTAATTTTGGGGTGTCTTTTTAGATATATGTTTTGAAAGGGCATTTTTTAATGAAAAAAAAGAGAACTAAAATAGAAGAAAATTATGGCTGAAGCTATTGACATTCGTGAATTGAATGAACGAATCGAACGCCAGAGCGCGTTTGTGACAAACCTGATGGAGGGAATGAATCAGGTAATCGTAGGTCAAAAACATCTTATCGAATCTTTATTGATTGGGTTGCTTTCTGACGGACATATTCTGCTGGAAGGTGTTCCGGGATTGGCAAAGACCTTGGCAATCAAAACCCTTGCTTCATTGATCGATTCAAAATACAGTCGTGTGCAGTTTACTCCTGACTTGCTGCCGGCCGATATTATCGGTACGATGATTTACAGTCAGAAGGATGAGCAGTTCGTTGCCAACAAAGGACCGGTTTTGCCAACTTTGTACTGGCCGATGAAATTAACCGTGCACCGGCTAAAGTACAGAGTGCCTTGCTCGAGGCCATGCAGGAACGTCAGGTGACACTGGGTAAGCAGACTTTTGCACTTCCGAAGCCTTTCCTGGTAATGGCTACGCAGAACCCGATTGAGCAGGAAGGTACTTATCCGTTGCCTGAAGCACAGGTAGACCGTTTCATGCTGAAGGTGATTATTGATTATCCGAAGCTGGAAGAAGAAAAGAAGATTATCCGTCAGAATATCAACGGAGAACGTACGGAGGTTCGTCCTATTTTGAAGGCTGAAGACATTATTGCTGCCCGCGAAGTAGTTCGTCAGGTATACCTGGATGAAAAGATTGAACAGTACATTGCAGATATCGTATTTGCTACCCGTTATCCGGAAAAATACGACTTGAAAGAACTGAAGGGCTTGATTGGCTTTGGAGGTTCTCCTCGTGCTTCTATCAATCTGGCACTGGCTGCACGCAGTTACGCTTTCATCAAACGTCGTGGATACGTGATTCCGGAAGATGTGAGAGCCGTGGCTCATGACGTGCTTCGTCACCGTATCGGACTGACTTATGAAGCAGAAGCTACCAACGTAACTTCTGATGAAATCGTCAGCAAGATTCTGAACAAGGTTGAAGTGCCCTGATGCGTTGATACCCGTAACGGTTGCAGGCGGGGAAGAGAGTTCCCGTCGGCTTTTATTCGCAGTCGGAAGGCTGCATGATTATAAATGACTAAGCTGTGTTCCTTTGGTTGCTCCAGGGGAACACGGTCAAATATTAAAGGAATGGAGACAAGTGAACTTTTAAAGCGTGTCCGTCAGATTGAAATCAAGACCCGGGGACTTTCGAGCAATATTTTTGCCGGTCAGTATCATTCGGCCTTCAAGGGGCGTGGTATGGCCTTTTCAGAGGTCCGCGAGTATCAGTATGGGGATGACGTGCGCGATATTGACTGGAATGTGACCGCTCGCTTCGACAAACCATTCGTGAAAGTCTTTGAGGAAGAACGTGAACTTACGGTCATGTTGCTGGTGGACGTGTCCAACAGTTTGGACTTTGGTACCATTCAGCAGCTGAAGAAAGAAATGGTGACGGAGATTGCGGCTACAATCGCCTTTTCCGCCATTCAGAACAATGATAAAATCGGCGTGATTTTCTTTTCCGACCGTATTGAGAAATTTATCCCTCCCAAGAAGGGCCGCAAGCATATTCTGTATATCATTCGTGAACTGCTTGATTTCAAGCCGGAAAGTCAGCGCACCAATTTGCAGTGTGCCATCGAGTACCTGACGAATGTACTGAAGAAACGCTGTACGGCCTTTATGCTGAGTGACTTTATTGACGAACGTGATTTCCAGAATGCGTTGACGATTGCCAACCGGAAACACGATGTGGTGGCTGTGCAGGTGTACGACCGTCGTATGGAAGAACTTCCGGACGTGGGACTGATGCACGTGCGTGATGCGGAAACCGGTCATGAGCAGTGGATTGATACTTCGTCGAAGGCATTGCGCAATGCACATCATGCCTGGTGGAAGGAAAAACAGCAGAAGCTGAATGACACATTTACTCACAGTAATGTGGATTCTGTATCTGTACGTACAGATCAGGATTATGTGAAGGCATTGCTGAATTTATTTGCAAAACGAAACTGACAGTTGACATGAGACATCTCTTATTATACTACTCAAAAATGGTAAAGGCATGTTGCTGTGCTGTGTTGATTTTATGCTGTGCAACGGGCTTGAAAGCCCAGCAGGTGACGGTGGAAGCTACCATCGACTCCTTGCAGCTGCTCATTGGTGAGCAGGCGAAAATCAAATTGCAGGTCAGCATGGATGCCAACCAGAAATTGCGTCTGCCGTTGCTGCGTGATACGCTGGTCAGGGGAGTGGAGATTCTGGATGTGGCCAAGCCCGACACGCAGCTGCTGAACGACAACAAGCGCTGGCTGGTGTCACAGGAATATACAGTGACTTCTTTTGATTCGGCTCTGTATTATCTTCCGCCGTTTGAGGTGCTGGTCAATGACAAGGCTTACCGTTCAAAGGCTTTGGCATTGAAAGTGTACTCCATTCCGGTGGATACCTTGCATCCCGACCAGTTCTTTGGTCCGAAGTCCATTCAGGAAGTACCTCTTACCTGGGAAGACTTGGCACCGATGGTATATTCTATCCTGTTGCTGATTGCATTGGGAGTGGTGACGGCCTTCTTATCATTCGCTATCGTGACAATAAACCTATCATCAAGATTATCAAGGTAGAACCTAAACTTCCGCCTCACCTGGCTGCCATGAAGAAGATTGAAACCATCAAGGCAGACAAGGTGGCCAAGCGTGAAGATCCGAAAGCTTATTATACGGAACTGACCGATGTCATCCGTATATATATAAAGGAGCGTTTCGGATTCAATGCCATGGAAATGACGTCTGCAGAAATTATTGAGCGTCTGTTGGAGGAGAAGGACAAGGAATCTATCCATGACCTGAAGGTGATGTTTGAAACAGCCGACTTGGTGAAGTTTGCGAAATATGCACCGCTGATGAATGAAAACGATATGAACCTGGTGAATGCGGTAGATTTCATCAACCAGACTAAGATAGAGGAAGATCCGAACGTCAAGAAGGAGCCGACGGAAATCAAAGTGGAGGAGAAGCGTTCCAAACAGGGACGAATTGCCTTGCTGTGCAGCATTGCCATTACGGGTGTGGCCGCACTGATTGCTTTGTATTTGTCTGTGCGCCATATCATCGACCTCTTTTTCTAATTTAATAATGAATTGAGACTATGATTTTTGCGAATATAGAATATCTGTTTCTGCTCTTGCTGCTGATTCCGTATATCGTGTGGTACGTGATGCGCCGCAAGAAGACGGAACCGACCATGCAGGTATCTACCACACGGATGTACATGCAGGCTCCGCGCAGTTGGAAGATTTATTTGCTGCATGCGCCGTTTGTGCTTCGTATCCTGACGTTTGTGATGATTGTGCTGGTACTGGCACGCCCGCAGACTACCGATAATTGGCAGAACACGGAGATTGAAGGTATTGACATCATGCTGGCGGTCGACGTGTCGACTAGTATGCTGGCCGAAGATTTGAAACCGAACCGTATTGAAGCAGCCAAGCAGGTGGCGGCAGAGTTTATCAACGGACGTCCGAACGATAATATCGGTCTGACTATCTTTGCGGGAGAAGCATTTACGCAGTGTCCGCTGACAGTAGACCACGGAGTGCTGTTGAATCTGTTCCAGAGTGTGAGCTGCGACATGGTACAGCGTGGAATGATTGAAGACGGTACTGCACTGGGTATGGGATTGGCCAACGCAGTGAGTCGTCTGAAAGACAGTAAGGCCAAGTCAAAGGTAGTTATCCTGCTGACGGATGGTGTGAACAACCGGGGAGACATTTCTCCGCTTACTGCGGCCGAAATAGCTAAGCAGTTTGGTATCCGTGTGTATACTATCGGTGTGGGAACTAACGGTACGGCACCTTATCCGATGCAGACGTACGCTGGTGTGCAGTATGTACAGATGCCGGTGGAAATCGACGAACAGACCATGAGCCAGATTGCCGGAACAACTAATGGAAATTATTTCCGTGCTACCAGCAATACGAAGCTGAAGGAAGTGTACCGTGAAATTGACAAACTCGAAAAAACAAAACTGAACGTGAAGGAATTCAGCAAACGTGAAGAAGCCTATGCGGTGTTTGCACTGATTGCATTCCTGAGCATCTTGCTTGAAATTCTTTTGCGGAATACAGTTTTGAAGAAAATACCTTAAAATAAGAAGTCATGTTTCGATTTGGAGAACCTCAATATTTGTATTTACTGATTGTGCTGCCCTTGCTGGCTGTGTTCTATTTTTATTCGAACTATCGCCGTCGCAAGAAGTTGCGCGAATATGGTAGTCCGGAGTTGTTGGCACATCTCATGCCGGATGTGTCGAAATATCGTCCGGACGTAAAATTCTGGCTGACGCTTTCTGCGCTGGCCATGGTTATTTTCATGCTGGCTCGTCCGCAGTTCGGTTCAAAGATGGAAACGGTGAAGCGTCAGGGTGTGGAAACGGTGGTGGCACTGGATATTTCAAACTCCATGCTGGCACAGGATGTCACTCCTAGCCGTCTGGAAAAATCGAAGAAGCTGATTTCCCGTCTGGTAGAGACCTTCAACAACGATAAGGTGGCCATGATTGTGTTTGCAGGTGAAGCTTTCACACAGCTCCCGATTACGAGCGACTATGTATCAGCCAAGATGTTTCTGGAAACGATTTCTCCTTCCTTGATTACTACACAAGGTACGGACATCCGCGGAGCCATTGACTTGGCCATGAAAAGTTTCACTCCGAACGAAGGGGTAGGACGTGCCATCGTGCTGATTACCGATGGTGAGAACCACGAAGGAGGAGCCATCGAGGCTGCTCAGGAAGCTGCCAAGAAAGGTATGCGTGTATTTGTTTTGGGAGTAGGTTCACCCGATGGTTCACCTATTCCGGTGGAAGGTACCAATGAATTCCGCCGCGACAAGGATGGTAATGTGGTAGTGACCCGCCTGAACGAGCAGATGTGTCAGGAGATTGCTAAAGCCGGAAACGGTATTTACGTGCGTGTGGACAATACCAACAATGCCGAAAGGGCGCTGAATGCGGAAATAAACAAACTGGCGAAGGCGGATGTAGAGACACAGGTCTTTACGGAGTTCGACGAGCAGTTTCAGGTGCTGGCCTGGCTGGCTATTCTTTTGCTGGCTGCCGACCTGATGATTCTGAACCGCAAGAATCCGCTTTTCAAGAATGTGAAACTCTTTAAATGAAACTGGAGATGAAAGTGAAAGGATATATTCTGTGTATGTGTCTGGCCCTGACTGCCGTGGCCGGATACGGACAGAAAACAGACCGTGATTATCTGCGAAGCGGCAACAAGCTTTACAAGGACAGTTTGTTTGTCAAGGCGGAAGTAGACTACCGGAAGGCGTTGGAGCTGAATCCCAAGTCGGCCGATGCCATGTACAATCTGGGAAATGCGCTGATGATGCAGGAAAAGGCCAAAGAGGCTATGGAGCAGTTTGATGCGGCGTCTCGTCTGGAAAAGGACAAGAAAAAAGCTGGCACAGATTTACCACAATATGGGAGTCATTTTGCAGTCGTCCAAACAGTTGCCGCAGTGTATTGAAGCTTATAAGCAGTCCTTGCGCAACAATCCGAAGGATAATGAAACCCGCTACAACCTGGCACTGGCACAGAAGCAGTTGAAAGATCAGCAGCAGAACCAGCAGAATCAGGACCAGCAGCAAAACAAGCAGGACCAGAAGCAGGATGACAAGAAGCAGAACAAGGACCAGCAAGACCAGAACAAGAAAGAACAGCAGCAGAATCCGCAGCAACAGCAGCAAAACCAGAACCAGATGTCGAAGGAAAATGCCCAGCAGTTGCTCAACGCCGTGATGCAGGACGAAAAGAACGTGCAGGATAAGGTGAAAAAGCAGATTCAGGTGCAGGGACGCAAGCTGGAAAAAGATTGGTAATGCTGGAAGCAATGAAGAACAAATGAATAATCATAAATAACAGAATAATGCGAAAGATAATATTCTTACTTTTTACGATACTTGCGGCGTGGCAGGTGAAAGCTGCCGACAAGGTACGCTTTGTGGCAGAAGCTGCCGACGTGGTGGTAAGCGGTGACCAGGTGCGCCTGGTATTTACGGTCAATTCGCAAGACATCAAGGATTTCCGTGCTCCTTCCATCAAGGGCTTTGACGTATTGATGGGACCGAGCCGCTCTCAGCAGAGCAGTATTCAGATTATCAACGGAAAGCGTACATCGAACAGCTCTACGGCGTTCACTTATATCCTTTTGGCAGGAAGTCCCGGTACGTATACCATTCCGGCAGCCAGTGTAGAGGTAAATGGAGAGAAAGTCTTTTCTAATGCCATTTCCATCAAGGTGCTTCCGCAGGACCAGAACTCGGGAAATAGTGGCAACAACGGAGGAGGAAGTGCTTCTTCTTCACGCAGCCAGGCAGCAGGCAGCCGTATCTCGTCTAATGATTTGTTTATCACGGCTACAGCCAGCAAAACCACCGTACACGAGCAGGAAGCCATTCTGCTGACTTATAAGGTATATACCGTGGTGAATCTGCGTCAGTTGTATGGCAAGATGCCCGATTTGAAGGGCTTCCATACGCAGGAGGTAGAATTGCCGCAGCAGAAGACTTTCACGCTGGAACATTATAAAGGACGGAATTACAATACGACTGTATGGAGCCAATATGTGTTGTTCCCGCAGCAGACGGGTAAACTGGAAATCCCTTCCATTACATTTGATGGGGTGGTTGCCCAGCAGACCGTCTCGGACGACCCGTTTGATGCCTTCTTCAATGGCGGAGGATACGTGGAAGTGAAGAAGAAAATTACGACTCCGAAAGTAGTGATTAATGTGCAGCCGCTTCCTGCCAAACCGGCTGGATTCTCTGGAGCAGTGGGTGAGTTCAAACTGGCATCGTCTATCAATGCGACTGACGTAAAAACCAACGATGCTGTGACTATTAAACTGACACTGAGCGGTACAGGAAACATGAAGCTTATCGGTACACCGGAAGTAAAATTCCCGCAGGATTTCGAAATCTATGACCCGAAAGTGACCGATGATTATAAGTTGACCAATAGCGGACTGACGGGTACGAAGACATTCGAATACCTGGCCATTCCGCGTCATGCTGGCAACTTTACGATTCCGGCGGTAGAATTTACCTACTTCGACCTGAAGAGCAACAGCTACAAGACTCTGAAAACAGAGGCTTACAACCTGAAGGTGGCCAAAGGACAGGGAAATGCCGATCAGGTAATCTCAGACTTCACCAACAAGGAGAGCGTGAAGATGCTGGGTAAGGATATCCGCTTCATTAAGTTGGGCGATTCTTCACTTCGTCCGAAGGGAGATTTCTTCTTCGGTACCGTGGGATATTACTTGTGCTACCTGATTCCGTTGCTGCTGTTCGTTGTCTTTGCAGTGATTTATCGCCAGAAAGCCCTTGAAAATGCCAACGTGGCGAAGGTGAAGACCAAGAAAGCCAACAAGGTGGCTACTCGCCGTATGAAACTGGCTGGTAAGTTGCTGGCAGAGAACAAGAAGAACGAGTTCTATGACGAAGTGCTGAAGGCTTTGTGGGGATACATCAGCGACAAGCTCAGTATTCCGGTATCTCAGCTGTCGAAAGACAACATTGAAGCCGAACTGACCAACTACGGTGTGCAGGAAGCCTTGATTGCCGAGTTCATCGGTGTGCTCAACGAATGTGAATATGCACGTTATGCTCCGGGTAACGAAAACGAGGCGATGGACAAGGTATATTCTGCTTCTGTGGAAGTCATCAGTAAAATGGAAAACAGTATCAAACATTAAAACGGATAGGAGAGCAGACTAAATATGAAGAAATTATCTTTATTATTGATAGGCCTGATTGGGTATATTCAGTTTGCTGTGGCAGCTCCCACTAAGGCGGAAGCTGACGAAGCATACCAGAAAGAAAAATTCAGCGAGGCAGCGTCCTTGTATGAAGAAATCCTGCAGACGCAGGGAGAATCGGCTGACATCTATTATAATCTTGGAAACGCGTACTTCAAGCTGAAGAATACGGCCAAGGCAGTGCTCAACTACGAACGTGCACTTCTCTTGAATCCGGGAGATGCGGATATTCGTTTTAATCTGGACATGGCACGCAGCAAGACGGTAGACAAGATTACGCCTACTGCCGAGGTGTTCATCGTTACATGGTATAAATCGCTGGTCAACATGATGAGCGAACAGAGCTGGGGCTATGTGGGAATTTTCTCGTTCATTCTTTTGCTGATAGGAGTATCCTTTTATATCTTCGGTAACCGTCTTTGGATAAAGAAAACTGGATTCATCGGAGCGGTGGTATTTCTGATTGTGACGGTGTGCAGCAATATTTTTGCCAGTGAGCAGAAAGCGGAGCTGGTAGAACGTACGGGAGCCATTGTGATGGAGCCGACAATCAATGTCAAGAGTACGCCGAACGAAAGCGGAACCGACTTGTTTGTGTTGCATGAAGGCACGAAAGTTTTCATCGAGGACAATTCGATGAAAGGCTGGAAGGAAATCCGCCTGGAAGACGGCAACAAAGGCTGGGTGAAGACGGAAGCAATTGAAATCATTTAATTCAGATAAGCATAAATGGCAGACATACAGCAACTCATAGAGGCCGACAAGGCTTTGCTACTTTCCCTTAATGGAAGCGACTCCTTGTTCTGGGATGGATTCATGTGGACGGTGACAGACACCAAGACATGGATTCCGGCCGTACTGGTGTTGCTGTATGTCGTGTTCAAGAATAACCGTGTGCCGCAAGGAATAGTCATCACGCTGATGTTCGCTTTGTGCGTTACGCTGGCCGACCAGTTTGCATCGGGACTCTGCAAGCCTTATTTTGCCCGTTTTCGTCCCACTCAAGACCCTGAACTGATGTATCTGGTGCAGACGGTGAACGATTATCGGGGAGGCTTGTATGGTTTTATCTCCAGCCATGCCGCCAATACCTTTGCCGTAGCGATGTTTGCTTCGTTGCTGGTGCGTTATCTGCCTTTCACCTGCATGATGTTTCTGTGGGCCATGATTCCCTCGTACTCACGCATGTACTTAGGTGTTCATTATCCCGGCGATATTCTGTGCGGGGCGGTGGCCGGATCGGTTGTCGGTGTGCTTGTGTACCTGCTGTACGCACGTCTGCGCAGGAAATTTTTCGATTGTCCGCAGTATATCTCTACCCAGTACACCAAGGGCGGATATACCAAGGATGACATATCCATTCTGCATGCCACACTGCTGCTGACTTATCTCTATGCGATAATCGGAGGAATGATAGTGGCAAAAGGTCTGCATTTCTGACCAGAAAGTAAGATATTTTCGAAAAAAACCGGTTGGAAAGTTTGTGCTGTCACAATCTTTTGCTATATTTAAATCGATATTAAAAACAACATTTTGTTTACACTTAATATGACTACTATGAACAGAACAATAACCTTTAACGAACTTCGTAAAATCAAAGATTCTTTGCCCACGGGAAGCATGCATCGCATTGCGGATGAGTTGAACCTCAGCGTGGAAACGGTGCGTAATTTCTTTGGCGGACATAACTTCAAGGACGGAAAAAGCGTAGGTATCCATCTCGAACCGGGGCCTGACGGAGGGCTGGTGATGCTTGACGATACTACGGTACTCGATAAGGCAATAGCCATTCTGAAGGAAGAACAACGCGCTTGATATAAGATAAGGGCTGTAACAAGAGAGTGGGAGAGTATCCGTTCCTGTTACGGCCCTTATTGTTTATCCGATAATATGATATTAACCTAAAAATGCAGAAGCCATGGAAGAAAAACTTGTAACACTGGCCATTCTTACTTATTCTAAAGCCCAGATTCTAAAGAATGTGCTTGAAAATGAAGGAATTGAGGCTTGCATCCATAATGTCAACCTGATTCAGCCTGTCATTTCTTCGGGCGTGAGAATACGCATCCGCGAAAGTGATCTGCCCAGGGCATTGAAAATCATTGAAAGTTCTGCGTGGTTGGCCGAAGACGTGGTCAATGAGGAAAAAACGGAAGAAAAGCATGGCAAGCAGGTGCTGATACCGGTCGACTTTTCCGATTATTCGATGGCTGCCTGTGAATTCGGTTTCAATTTTGCAGCCAAGATGCAGGCAGAAGTCGTGCTGATGCACGTGTATTTCAGTCCGGTATACATGCCGAGTTTGCAGTATGCGACAGAAAACTATGGATTGCCAATGGAGCATGAACTGGGTATCAAGAGTATGCTTGATAGTATCCACGAACAGCTTAACAATCTGATAAACAGTATTAAAGAACGGATTCAGAAAGGAGAACTTCCTGATGTGAAGTACACCTGCACTCTGAAAGAAGGTGTACCGGAAGAAGAAATCCTGCACTATGCACGCGAGGAAAAGCCGCTCATAATCATTATGGGAACGCGCGGAAAAGGTGAGAAGGAAATGGATCTTATCGGTAGTGTAACGGCCGAAATCATCGACCGTAGTCCGGTATTTGTCTATGCCATCCCCAAAAATGCACAGAAGAAAAACTTCGATGAAATCCATAAGGTGGCATTCTTTACCAGCTTTGACCAGCGTGACTTGATTGCATTCGACTCACTGGTAACGACTTTCAAGGATTATCATTTTGAAGTATCGTTCATCCATCTGAGCGACAATGCGCAGAAGCGTACGTGGAATGAAATCAAGCTAGTGGGCATCCAGGAATATTTCAAGAAGCAATATCCGCAGCTGACAATTGATTACGACATGTTAGGTGGAGAAAGTCTGCTCAGCAATCTGGACGAATATGTCAAGGAAAAAGGCATCGATGTGCTGTGTCTGTCAAATTACAAGCGGAACGTCTTTGCACGCTTGTTTAATCCCAGCATTGCCCGTCGGATGATTTTCCATTCCAGCACGCCGATTTTGGTGATTAAATAAAGTTTTGTCTTAGAAAAACGAATTCTCAGGGCCGTTTCCATCTTGTATGGATTCGGCCCTTGTTCTTATGATTTGCAGAATCGGCAATATTAAGCCCTAAGAACGAATAAAAATGTTTTTTTAGATCATCTGTTTATTGATGTATAGAATCGTGCGAATAAGGCCTTAAAAAACGCAAGTACATTCATATCAAAACGCCTTTGCGTTTCAAACCAAACGTCCTTGTGTTTTAACTCAAAACGCTTAGGCGTTTTCCTTTAAATGCACTTACGTTTTTTGATAAACGTATAATGAATATAATCCGTATTATGTTTAATTAGAAAAATAGAATTCTCTCCTCTTCATAAAAATACGTTCAAAATTTTATAGAAGCAGGAAATTTCATTACGAAAGAATAATTCTCGTTCTATCTTTAGGATTTTCGTATGTGTTCTTTCTTCTTCAGTTCTTTGAGAGTCAGACATTATTTGTTCTTACACTTTTTCTTACGGGAAATATTAATAAAGGCATGTATATATTAAAGGAATCGAGCACTTCTTTAGTTGAAACAAAAGTCAAGTGATACAACTCAGATTTTTATTTGTTTGAAAGGTAAGCCAATTTATGCTGGTACATGAAGATCTTCCTCCTGGTAAATTTTACGTTAACCCGAAATTCTCAGCTAAACCTTGATGATAGGCTGAATCTTTCGGATTACGCTGCAAATAGTAAAAAAGTACAGAAACAAAAAAAGCACCTCTTTTTGAGAAGTGCCTTTTTTGTGACCGCGACAGGATTCAAACCTGTAACCGGCTGATCCGTAGTCAGCTACTCTATTCAGTTGAGCTACGCGGCCAATCGTTTAAAATTTGATTAGAAAAGTGACCACGACAGGATTCAAACCTGTAACCGGCTGATCCGTAGTCAGCTACTCTATTCAGTTGAGCTACGTGGCCAATTATTTCTAAATCTTCAGTAGAAAATGGTGACCACGACAGGAT
>ENA-OQDC01000849-OQDC01000849.1-human-gut-metagenome-genome-assembly--contig:-NODE-849-length-18738-cov-2.304551_pt1 | contig 18738 bp, 21 predicted proteins | sample MGYA00242770_ERZ504601 | MGnify/ENA primary metagenome ERZ504601 (study PRJEB26092, sample SAMD00036305) | human gut metagenome | host: Homo sapiens | study: EMG produced TPA metagenomics assembly of...
TATACAATTAGCCAGTGCATTCCGTTCTGCATGTGGCTGTCCGTAGTGTTCGTGATATCCCTCTCCGATAATTTTTCCATCTTTTACAATCACAGCACCTACCAGAGGATTCGGGGATACCTGTCCTTCTCCTTTTTGTGCCAGTGCTATTGCTCGGCGCATGTAATATTCATCTGTCATTTTTTCTCCTTTTCATCAGTGATATGGCTTCGCCATACCACAAAAGCCCCAAGCAAATGCTCAGGGCTTCTTTTTACCGTGTTCTGCTGCCGGGGATATATTTTCAAATCCTTTTATTCATAGGAAATAAAAAATGCTCTGGAAATAAATTCCAGAGCAAACATTTCAATATCCACCACAACCATACACGGGTTCTTGTGTTTCTATCCTTTATCTTCTTTCATCCAGACTGTACTGTCGGCTTCGGAGTTTCACCGAATCATGCCTTGCGGCTCGTGGGCTATACCACCGGTAGGGAATTGCACCCTGCCCTGAAGATCTTTATAAAATTGTCTATGTATAAGACTATAATCTTTCTTTCCTTTTCTGTCAAGAGAATTTTTCTGGCTTTCTATACTGCCTCCACCGTATAATGGGCTTTCCAGATACCGCCCGGTGCAATCAGATTTCCCCACTCCCGATCTTTTAAATCTCCGGTAAAATCAGCACTGTCACAGCGTCCATACCATGGCTCTACACATATAAACGGTACATCTGCTCCCGCCGGTGACCAGACTCCAAACAATGGAGCATCCATCGTAACGGTCAGATAGGGATTTCCTTCCATGTCACAAAGAGAGACTTCATGCACATTCTGATTTTCAATCACAAGGGCATCATCATCAAACAGATGATCGGTAACTGTCAGATAACTATTTTTCAATTCATAATCCACAGTACCGTTTCCGACCAGACCATCCACAATCGTTGTACTTGTAAGCGGACCAGCTACATCAAAGCGGATTTTACAATTTTTCCGGACGATTGAATGCCGGATGCCCGCCAATCGAAAACGGAAGTTCTTCCTCCGAAGGATTTTCCACCTGCCAGAGCACTTCCAGCTTATTTTCCTCGATGTGATATCCAATACGAAGGGTAAACGCATAAGGATATTTTGCCATGGTTTCCTCATTGGATTTTAATACAAACCAGAGCGTATCCTCCGTCTGAGAATCCAGCGTAAAATCCATATCGCGGGCAAATCCGTGCTGTCCCATGGTGTAAGTCTGTCCTTTGGTACGAAACTGTTTGTCTTTTACCGCTCCAACAAACGGAAACAGTACCGGTGAGGTGCGTCCCCAGAATTTTGGATCAGCTTTCCACATATATTCTTTTCCGGTATTTTTACGGACCAGAGATTTTAATTCTGCCCCATGTTCCTCCACTTCGATTGCAATGAGTTCATTCTCAAGCTTATGTCTTGCCATATGTTCCATCTCCTCTGATTCTATAAATTACGCGTTACCGCTTCACTTTTTCTCTCCCTGTCCATTTTATCTTATGCTATTTTACCGAGGTTTGTCAATGGACTGAATTTGCGAAGAAGTAGCAACAAATACTAAATCTTCAAGTGCAAGCACTCTGGGTTCCTCCGGATTACTGTCTCTGTTTACAATAGTGTTAATCTGCTTTGGTATATTTTTATTCACAAGCTCAGGGAAAACCACTCTGACATACATTCACTCCTTTACACTTTGCTGATATACTTTTTCAGAATTACAGTTTATTCTATAATCTCCCAATACCATTTTTCGGTGAACCATGACGAACCACAATATCTGATTCTTTCATTTTTTTAATATTATTTTCAACAGTCCGCCTAGATATATCTATTCTGTCTGCTATTTTTTTGACCGAAATATATTTATCTTCTGCTATACAATCTAGTATTTTCTCCTGAGTCTCCGTCAATTTCTGTGCTTTTTCTCTGATACGGACTTTATCTCCGAAATCATTTCCACCATTTACTCCACCATTTACTCCACCATTTACTCCACTATTTACTCCACTATTTTCTCCACCATTTGCATTATGCTGCACATTCCTATATAAATTCACCCGAAACATATCATCAAATACTTCCACAGTCGGAACAGGCAGTCCATATTCTCCAGCAACACTTATAATTCTTCTGATGCCACTTCCCCACGCTTCTACCAGTCCCATCTGACCAAATATATTTGCAATCAGCTTGTTTCTAATCTTGGAATGACCTTTCATCACTTCCTCGTAGGTTAGTCCATTGTATAGTCCACCTGGAGATGTCACTTCTAAGCGATCATCATAAATTGCCACCTGTATGCAGGATTCATCTAACAGGTTTCTGTGACAATGTGCGTTGATTATCATTTCACGAATTGCTTCTACTGGGAGTTCATAGCTTTCCCGACGCACTAAGCCATCTATTGTCACTCCAAGTCTGATATTTCTCAAAACAAAATCAACCGCACTCTCTATCTGCTTGTATATCGGTCCAGTATATTCCCGTTTATCAAGAAAAACCGTTCTATCCGTTCCCTTGAATACGGCGCACTGCGTCTTTGCAAACGGAAAATAATCTGATGTTAGCAGCACATACGCATTTGATGCAAGCACATTGCCTTCGCTTTTCTTCAAAATTTTCCAATTAAACAACTGCTCTTTTCTTACATCATGCCCCGAAAGTCCTGCCTTCTTTCGAAAATCTTCAATATCCTTGCATAAAGACTGCGTTGCTTCTTCCGTCACTTCATATCCTACACAAGTAAGCTCATCCCAAGAAATACGGGCGCCTTCCATCTCCAGCTCACTTATCTTTTCCTGATGCGCATGTCTGGAAGTACCAGCCACACGAATATAGGTGCCTTTCGCCTTACCTTGGGCTTTAATATAATATGGTCGGTTTTTTCCTGCTTCCACCGTGATAACAATGACTGTCTTGCCATCAACCGTCTGCGGCCCAATGTCCGGTATGATCTGCGGTTCACAAGAATCTGATATAGCATTTGTCAAAGCGTCCATAGCTTGAAACAAACTATCATTGTCAACACCAACTACCTGATGTGTTTTATCATCAATACCTATGACCAGTCTGCCACCCTGTGTATTGGCAAAAGCCACAACTGTTTTCATATATTTTTCGCTTTTATCCGGTACAACTACCTTGTATTCAATATTCTTTGATTCGCCAGAAAACAGCTCATCTTTTGCCATAATGCTACCTCCAATTTTCTTGTTCTAATCTCTACTTTCATCTTATCAAGCAGATTATCCGCTGCATCCGGTGCCATCAGATCCTTTGAAATATAATGCACTATATCTCCGCCTTTAATTGATTAAAAGCCTCATCAACAGATACAGCATCAATTCTTTTTGCCTGTGCAAGTCCGGTCTGCATCATAGTATCAAATTCAGCTTGTGTTATAGAATCTCTCGTAGCAAGTTTATCCGGAATATCAAGTGAAAATGGTACTCGTGCTGTTACATTTGCAGTTTTTGTTGCCATAGTATGCACCTCCTATTTCCGATAGTGTTCCACCTTGTATGGCTTTTTACAACACAAATATTTTTTAAACCAGCCATTTAAATGAGGAGTTTTCTCACCATCTTTGCATCAAAGGTAACAGTTTTCAGATGATCCACCTCAATCTGATACAGCGCATTTGCAGCAATATGTTCTGCCGCCTGCTCCAAATCACGGATTCCACTGGTACCCGAATACAGATCCACGATTGTATTTAATGCCTCATCTGTGATGATACATTCCTCTTCCTTTAAGCTCATGCGCTTTAATACCTTAGGCAGTGCAAATTTTGAGAAGATAATCTTCTTTTCCTCAAACGTATAATCCGGGATATCAATTACCGCAAAACGGGACAGAATCGGTGCGCTGATCTGCTCCTTATCGTTTGCTGTGGCAATCGGATAAACACCGGATGTCGGATCATACACTCGATATAGTTATCTGTAAATCCCAGATTATCCAGAAGTGTCAGTAAAACATCTGCCGGATTTCCGTTTCCTTTTCCAGAAGCTGCCTTATCCAGCTCATTGATAATAAATACCAGGCTTGACTCTCCTGCCATGGCAAATGCATCCATGATGATCCCTGGCTTTGCGTTAGCATAAATTCTCGAACTTCCGGTCAGCTGCTCCGGATCATTGATGGAACTCATATCAAGAGTTGTCCACGGAAGTTTTAAAATACGGGCAACTGCATAGGCAATCTGCGATTTTCCAGTTCCTGCCGGTCCCACCAGAAGCAGTCCGTATGCCGGAAGCGTATGTGTGCGGTTGATCTGAATGATCGTCTCAATGATTCTCTGCTTTACACGCTCCATGCCATACAGTTCCTCATCTAAAATCCGACGGGCTTCCTTGGGATCAATGGCCTCAAAATAATTGTTTTTCCACTGGATATTCATCATGATGGAAAGTGCACGCTGTGCATGACGCCGCTCTTCCGGAGACACTTCATTGGAACGTGCCACTGCTAAATTCCGGCGTGCCCACAACCGGATGTTATCCGGCATGGTCCGTCCTGCGCAGGTCATAAAATCGGTGATGCTCTGAATACTGGTGAGCTTCATATCATCGCCGTCTTCCTCCTGCTCCTCATCCACCGCTTCCTCACTCGGTGCACTGCTGGCAAACAGACGCTCCATCATAAACTGTAAAAAGCCATCTTCCGCGGAAAGCTTTTTTCCACCGCCAAATGCAATTTCACGGATCTTATACACGGCATATCCATCCGGTGTGTTCTCTCCAGACAGCCGGACATTAATGTGGTTTTCCCCCAGCCAGCGAAGCAGATTGACAAAACGGGCATCCACCCGCAAAATATCCGCACATACAGTTCCGTCTTCCTGGGTAAACTCAAATGCTGTGCGCTTTGTCTGGTTCATAAACACTCCGCAGGAATGATATTTCCACTGCTTTGCCGTATTATCTAAAACCAGAATCGGATATTTTGCACTGCAGTGTTTTCATTCGACTGAAATGTTGTATAGGTACACTCACAGGCTTTCTTTTCTTCCGTTGTATTGCTGAAATCAAATACAGGCATATCTATCTCCCTTCTACATGATTTAAGGGTCAAAAACAGTTTTGACCCTTATCATGCATAAACAATTCTGTTATTTTCTACGAAAAGCAGTGCTTTATCACTTGCAAATTCCTCACCGCTTACTTTTTCAAACTGATGCAGCAGATCTCCGACCGTAAGTTTCTTTTTGTCTTCACCTGCGATATTTAAAATAACTTTTCCTTCATGCATCATAATCAGACGGTTTCCATGGGCAATCGCATCCTTCATATTGTGTGTTACCATCATGGCCGTCAGATGATTCTCTGAAATGATCTGATCCGAAATCTCAAGTACCTTTGCGGCAGTCTTTGGATCCAGCGCAGCCGTATGCTCATCGAGAAGCAGAAGCTTCGGTTTCTGGATGGAAGCCATCAGAAGCGTGATTGCCTGACGCTGTCCACCGGATAACAGACCGACTTTTGATGTCAGGCGATCTTCCAGTCCAAGATGCAGGGTGGAAAGCATTTGGCGGTATTTTCGCGTTCTGCTTTGGTAATTCCCCATCGCAATCCCCTGGATTTTCCACGTCTTGCTGCAATTGCCATATTTTCCTCAATGGACATTGTGGTAGCCGTACCGGTCATCGGGTCCTGGAACACACGTCCCAGATATTGTGCCCTGCGATGCTCGGATAACTTTGTCACATCCTCGCCGCCGATATAGATTTTTCCAGAATCTACCGGCCATACACCGGCTACGGCATTCAGTGTTGTCGATTTTCCTGCACCGTTTCCACCGATCACTGTGACAAATTCGCCTTCCTCAAGTGTCAGGTCGACACCGTTCCAGAGCCACTTTTCATTTATCGTTACCCGGATTGAATACTTTCCGGATATTTTCAATTTTAACATCTCACTCATCGGTTACAGTCCCCCTTGTTGCTTTTTTCTTATTCTTCAGATATGGAATCGCAAGGAAAATTGCTACCACGATTGCTGAGAACAGTTTCAGATCATCCGATGGGAATTTCAGCCACAAAATGATGCTCAGCACAAAGTAGTAAATGATCGCTCCAACGATCACGGAAAACAGCGTATATGCAAATGCCAGTTTCTTTCCTGCACACAGTTTTCCAAACAGTACATCTCCGATAATAACGGCAGCCAGACCGATAACGATTGCGCCTCGTCCCATATTGACATCCGCTGCACCCTGATACTGTGCATAAAGTGCACCGGACAGACCAACGAGTCCGTTGGAAATCATAAGTGCCAGTACCTTACAGAAGCCGGTATTGATTCCCTGTGCACGCGCCATCTGCGGGTTACATCCGGTTGCCCGGATGGAATGCCCCTGCTCGGTTCCGAAATACCAGTAAAGAATCGCCACGATCACTACCCCAAACAGGATACAGGTGGTAAATACTTTAATTTTTGCTGCTGTATCACCGGATACATAACGAAGCGATACCGCAAGGGAATATTTATCCACACTGATCGCCTGATTGGACTGTCCCATAATATTCAGATTGATGGAGTACAGTGCAATCTGCGTTAAAATTCCGGCAAGAATTGGAGGAATTCCCAGTTTGGTGTGCAGAAGACCTGTGATCATTCCCGCAAGCATTCCTGCTGCAAATGCAAAAATAAGGGAAACCCACGGATTCATATCACTGCGGATCAGCATAACCGCCACAGCTCCGCCGGTTGCAAAAGAACCGTCCACCGACAGATCCGCAAAATCCAGAAGTTTGTATGTAATATATACTCCCAATGCCAGAAGACCCCAGATCAGTCCCTGTGCAATGGAGCCCGGCAGCGCACGAAACAGCGCCAGCGGACTTAAGGAAGCAAAATAAGCAGATATTAACACGATACCCATCCCCCTTAATTATTCAGCCTCGATAGCCTTGTAATCATCCGGAATTTTAACGCCCAGCTGATCACAGATATCTTTGTTGTATTCTTTGGTTACGTTTGGTGCAGTCTCAATCTTCATGGTTGTAATGTCCGCACCGTTTACTAAAATGTCATATGCCATTTCACCGGCCTTTTTTCCGATATCATAATAACTGATGGAAAGCGTTGCCACTCCGCATCCTTTACAGATACCTTCCTCTCCGGCAATAATCGGAGTTCCTGCCGGAAGTGCGATATTGTTGATTGCTTCTGTGTTCTGTGCCATGGTATTGTCTGTCGGAATGTAAATGACATCTGCATACTCGGTTGCACTCTGTACCACAGAACCGATATCATTGGAATCAGAAGCGGTAAACTCTTTGTAGCTGATACCGTCCTCATCCAGGTATTTTTCAAACTCGGTTGCCTGATATTTGGAGTTTGCCTCTGCAGAGCAGTAAAGTATTGCGACATGCTTTGCATCCGGATAGAGCTCTACGAGCATATCCTCCTGCTGATCAAGCGGAGCCAGATCGGATGTACCGGAGATATTTCTTCCGGTTGTACCACTCCAGTCACTGATCTCCAAAGCCGTTGCATAATCGGTAACGGAAGTTCCCAGAATCGGAATATCGGTTGTCGCTGCTGCACATGCCTGTAAAGCAGTGGTTGCATTTGCAAGAATCAGATCCACATTGGAAGATACGAAATTATTTGCAATTGTAGAAGCATTTGCCTGCTCGTTCTGTGCATTCTGGAGATCAAATTTTACATTGTCTCCCAGCTTTTCCTTTAAGGCATCCTCAAATCCCTGTGTTGCCTGATCCAGTGCCGGATGCTCCAGCTGCTGGCAGATTCCAATGTTATATACTTTACCGGACGCACCTGCACTCTGTGTCCCGTCTTTTGCTGCATCTGCGGAATTTCCACAGGCGCCCAGGGATACCATCATGGCTGCTGCCACAGCAACCGACATTGCCTTGTTTAATTTTTTCATAGTTGTTCCTCCATTTATATTTTTATATAGTCAGATAGACTTTAAGCCGCTTCCCGTCCTACTGGAAAGCGGCTCGTCCACTGCGTAATTACAGGAAAATATATTTGCAGATAAAAGTACTGCAAGGATATACATCAGTGGAGTAATCTTCTTACGCTTGCCACAGATCAGATTGATCAGTACAAAAGAGATTACACCAATGGCAATACCCTCTGCGATACTGTACATTAAAGGCATCGCAATGAGGCACAGATATGCAGGAACTGCATCTGTCAGATCCTCGAAATCAACCTTTACAATTGCGGATACCATCAGGAATCCGACAAAGATCAGCGCCGGTGCTGTTGCAAAGCCCGGAATTGCCGTAAAGATTGGTGCAAAGAAAATTGCAAGCAGGAATAATAATCCTGTAACGATGGATGCAAGACCGGTTCTTGCACCAGCTCCGACACCGGCAGAGCTCTCTACGAATGTTGTAGTTGTAGACGTACCAAGGACCGCACCTGCAGAAGTAGCAATTGCATCTGCCATCAGTGCCTGCTTTACGTTCGGAAGTTTTCCATCTTCGTCTAACATGCCGGCCTTATCCGATACACCGATCAGTGTTCCGATCGTATCAAATAAGTCTACGAACAGGAATGCAAACAGGATGACTATAAAGTTCAGGGAGAAGATTCCGCTGAAGTCCAGTTTGCAGAAGATTGGTGACAGACTTGGAATGGATAATCCGTTGCTGAAATCTGGCAGCAGGCTGTAGAATCCAAGATCTGCATTTGGTACATAAAGTCCTGTGAACTGGCAGATGATCCCGAGCAGCCATGTGATCAGAATTCCCCATAGAATATTTCCTTTGATGTTCTTTACTACTAAAATTCCTGTGACGACAATTCCGATGATTGCAAGGAGCACTGTGATTCCTACATCGTTAAATGACGCAGATACTCCGTTTACTTCGTTATATTTATCTACGGAAAATAACTGAAGCAGTGTGGATCCTCCGATTACAATTTTTGCATTCTGAAGTCCGATGAATGCGATGAACAGTCCGATTCCTACGCTGACGGCTGCTTTTAAATTCTGTGGGATTGCATTGAAAATAGCTTCTCGTACATTTGTCGCAGACAAAAGAATAAAGACGATTCCTTCTGCAAATACGGCTGTCAGTGCATATTCCCAGCTATATCCCATTCCTAATACAACTGTGTATGCAAAATATGCATTCAGTCCCATACCAGGTGCCAGTGCAAATGGATAGTTTGCAAAGATTGCCATGAGCAGTGTTCCGATAAATGCTGCCAGAGCAGTGGCAGTAAATACAGCTCCTGAATCCATACCCGTTGCTGAGAGTATGCTTGGATTGACCGCAAGAATATATGCCATTGTCATAAATGTTGTGATTCCGGCAAGTATTTCTGTTTTCGCGTCAGTCTTGTTTTCGCTAAGTTTAAATACTTTTTCTAACATGATGTTCCCCTTTCGTTCCTGTAGTGTATAAAAACAACATTTTCATGATAGCATACCACATTTTAAAAAGCTATATTTTAAAAGCGGTTCTTTCATTTAAATCAGATAAAAAACCGCTCCTTTGTCAATTTATTAGTTTACATAATAACTATTATAAAATTTTACTTCTTTCAACGAGAAATGAGTTCATATCCATCTTCGGTCTGCCGCACGGAAGCTTCAAAAAATGTCTTCATAGCCTGGATCATGTAATCTGTGTCTTTCACACTTCCTGTCTCATATGGGGAATGCATGGCGAGCTGAGCCAGTCCGATGTCTACTGTGTTGACTGATACCTGTGTCGTGGAAATATTCCCGAGTGTGGAACCTCCCAGTATATCGGAACGGTTCACGTAGATCTGATACGGTACATTTGCCCGGTTGCAAATTTCCTCAAACACCGCTGCTGATATTGCGTCGGTAGTATATTTCTGATTGGCGCTGTACTTGATGACCACGCCATTTCCCGGATATGGCCGATTCGTCGGGCATGCCTTGTCGGTATGGTTCGGGTGTACGCCATGAGCATTATCTGCCGAAAGCATAAAGCTGTTGGCGATACTTTGCCTGTATCCGGCCTCGTCCCGTCCCATGGCATGATTGATTCGAATCAGTGTATCTGCAAGAAATGTAGATGCAGCTCCTTGTTTTGTCCCACTTCCGACTTCTTCGTTATCGAATACGCAGTGAACTGGGATACTTTTTCCATTGATTACATTTTTTTCATTGATTACATTTTTTCCATCAACTTCGCTTTGTTCATTTGCCTGTACATTTTCCGATGGCAAAGGTTCTTCAGACTGCAAGAAAGCTTCCAATGAAGAAAATGCGCACTGAAGATCATCCAGCTTCGGACTGGAAATGAATTCTTCGCAAGCTCCCCAGATGCTTCCTTTCATGCGATTGTAAAGGAACAGGTCACTTGCAAGAATCGCGTCCTCTTTTACATTTGCCGCCTCTGCAATCTGTTTCATAAATTTTCCTTTTGCTTCGCCGCATCCGTAAAGTGGCAGCATATCTTTCTGTATGTTATAATCGTAGCCTTTATTTGCCTCCCGGTTCATATGAATAGCCAGATTCGGAATCATGACCAAATCCCGGTCTACGTTGATCAGCTTCGTGACAAGTCTGTTATTTTCTTTTACGATCAGACGCCCTGCCACAGACAGTGGTCTGTCAAACCACGGTGCACAGAGCATACCGCCATATTTTTCAACATTCAATTTTACATAATGTTCTTCCACGTTCATTTCCGGATTTGTTTTAATCTTAAAGCTCGGAGAATCACTATGGGACGCCACAATCTGGAACCCACAGTAATTCTGAGAATCCTGCGCCGGAATTCGAAATGCAATGAGTGATGAACCACTGCGGATCACATAATATTTCCCACCTGATTTCAGCTTCCACGCTCCGCTCTCTAAAAGCTGCTCATAGCCAGCCGCTTCCAAATGCTTTCTCATTGTATCAACGGCATGATACTGGCTCGGGCTCTCTTCAATAAATGCAAACAGCTTTTGCACTGTGTCTTTATATTCTCTGCCTTCTTCCACGATATTAAATCCCTCTTTTCCTGTTTCTTCTGGTTCTTTCTATTCTATTTTCATTTTACTTCTTTACACGGATCCACGGATTTTTCTCCATGAAATGTTCCAGACGCTCTGGGTTCTGGTCAGAATGTTCGACCTCTCTGGAATAGCGGTAGGTCAGCTCCACAACTTCTTCCATGGAAAGTGTCTTTTCATTTTCCAGCCATCTGGCGCGCAAGATTTCTTCTATTATATAGACACTGTACACGCACACCTGCATTTTCGCCTGAATACGTCCATCATAAACTGCCCCACAGAAATAAGTAAACACAAAATACACCAGCATTTGTTCCAGCATAATGTCCCAATCCGGCATATGCTCCTGCTTCCACAGTTCAAATTCCTGGAGATTTACAAAGTATCTGAGCTGGTCAATGTCTTCCTCTGACTGTTCCTCTCCACCCTTTTGTGCTGGATTGCCTTTTTGTATTGCATTGTCTTTTTGTATTGCATTGCCTTTTTGTTCTGCATCGCTCTTCACAGAATCCTCATACACACTTGCCAGACCGCCGTAAAGTAATTTGTCTGCGTCCATCAGCACATACAGCCAGTTTTCTTTCAGAAGCTCTAGCCGATACAGATACTGAAATGTTTTCTGTGCGAATTCGAATCGTCCGGTCTCGTCTTTTTCAAATGCTTCCAGACGTTCTTTTGTGTACTTTCTGGCTGTCTCGGACTCGTATTTCTTCGGAATATCCTCACAGGAAAACATTTCCCTGCGGTCTACATGTGCCTGCATATCATGGCTGATCGCCAGTGCCAGCGCCATGCGGTGATGAATGGAGAGACTTCTATCCTGAAGCATTTTTAAAATGCTTTCTCTTGCATCCACCAACTGTGAATAAAAAAAACAGGTCGAAGTCGCCATAATCTTCTTCTCCCGGCTTCTCATAACTTAAGAAATGCACCGGATTTTTCTTGCCTAATATGATTCTTGCTGCCTCCGGGCAGGAAAGGGAGAGCGTGATTTCCCTGACTCCCTCGAACTCTTCTATGTGGCGCGGATACATTTTACAAGTCCGGCACAGGCTGTCCGGTCCCGCCATCTGATAAAGCCGGCAGAGATTATTCTGGTTTAAAAATGCACAGCGCTTTTCCGTATCCTGACGGAAGACGCCCTCGCGCCAGTTGACACAGCGGCGCAGCTCGCGGGCGAGATTCTTTTCAATATTATTAAACCCTGTTGCTGCCTTTGCGTACCGCCGCTTCGACTTCTCATCAATTACAATCTGCCACCCCGCGCAGCAAGTGTCCTCGCAGTCTGCGGCGATACAGGAAAATTCTTTATAATAATCTGGTATGGTACATAACATCAAATATCCTTCTTTCCAAAGACGGACATCTTCCATCTCTTTTACAAATGCTTCATCCATATGGTCGAAAAATGGTAATTTTTTTCGTGCCGCCTGTGCGCTCCTTAATTTCTTCCTGAATCTGTCTGCGGGTGATTTTCTACCTCTTCATAAAATTTCTCTGGAAGAAATAAGTGCGCTTCCCTGTCCCTGGGGTCACGACCTGCTCCACGCCATCGGAAGTTACGACTGTCACATGGCGTTTTCGTCCGATATGGTGCACGACCTTTTTCTATGTACTGATCTGCTGTCTCAGCCTGCTTCGTATAAAGCAACGTGAATGTTGTGGTATTTCTGAATCTCCAGCGTATCGCCATCCACCTTATATGCATCAAACACAAGGATCACGGTACATTTCTTAAATCCCTGATAGTTGCTTAAGATATCCATTAATTTATTTCTGGCACTCTCCATGTTCACCTTTGCCAGTTCTTTCAGTTCGTCCCACGCGAAAATGACGTTGTACCCATCTACTAAAAGATATTCCGCAACCTTCTCCTGTGGTTTTTCTTCTTTATATTGGGACTGGGCAATAATCGTACGCGGTCCGTTGCCTGGTTTCTTGCGTTCAATCTTTCCGTAAGTCCGCATGAAAAATCTCTTCCAATTCCCGGTCTTCCGCGCCAAAATCACGACTTCTGCCTGATTTTGAAGGACTTCCACCGGCAGCACCATTTCTTAATACACCTCTGCCATTGCCGTCAGCTTCTTCGTGCATTTCCCCCGCATCTTTGTCTTTTCTGAGATACTCCTCCAACTTAGAGGAAATGTGCATATGCTCCGGCACTTCCTGCCATGGTACATAATATCCGGCTCCGTGACTGCAAAATATAGAACCGGTCGGATTCTCGTTGTCCGCTTCCGGGTCATAGCCTTCATTTTCCAGAATCTCTTCTGTATTATGGCATGGTGCATAGCCCTGAAATACAATTGTCAGCCGTCCCCGTCCTCTTGTGTAGCTCACCACTTCTTTCTGGTAATCACGCATACAGGCAACCGGCGCGCTTCCTGTAAGCACACTCTGATCCCCGTCTGTCTCCGGTGGCGCAAACTCACCGTACATACGCTGAACATCCGTCAGTGCACGCCCGATCATTTCTGACGGCACTTCCAGACGGAATTCGTAATATGGCTCTAACAGTACACTTTCCGCCTGCATCAGTCCCTGGCGCACTGCCCGGTAAGTAGACTGTCGAAAGTCACCGCCCTCCGTGTGTTTCAAATGTGCTCTTCCTGCTACCAGTGTGATCTTCATATCAGTAATTGCCGCTCCAAGAAGCACACCTCTATGCTCCCGCTCCAAAAGATGTGTGAGGATCAGCCGCTGCCAGTTCAGATCCAGATCATCCGTACTGCAGTCGGTCGAGAACTCAAGTCCGCTGCCCGGAAGTCCCGGCTCCAGAATCAGATGCACCTCTAGCAGTAATGGCGGAGCTCGACTCCATAATCGCCTCACTCTACGACATTTTTTATTGTTTCCTTATATACAATATTTCCAGTGCCAAATGTCACATCTACTCCGAATCGTTCGCTTACCAGACTTTTCAGAATCTCTGTCTGCACCTCGCCCATAAGCTGAACATGGATTTCGCCCAGTTCTTCATTCCAAATGACCCGAAGCATGGGATCTTCTTCCTCGATCTGACGCATATAGCCGAGCATGGTGTGTGCATCCACCTGATCAGGGAAATAAACCTGATAATTCAGAACTGGTTCTAACATCGGTGTTACTGCCTGTTTACCGGCTTCAATTCCAAGTCCCTCCCCTGGAAATGTATGCTTTAATCCTGTCACAGCACAGATCATGCCTGCTTTCGCCTGTTGTACTGTCTCGAATTTTTCTCCGGAATAAATTCGGATCTGGTCTGCCTTCTCTTCCCACGGCTCAGAGACTTGTCCACCTTTCAGCAAAGATTTAACTTTCAATTCACCGGAAGTAATCTTCATGTGAGTCAGCCGGTTTCCCTGAGGGTCACGGGAAATCTTATAGACACGCGCACCAAACTGCTGAGCATCTCCACTGTTCTGTAATCGATTATCTGCCTGATCATAATTGGCCGAAACATTATCTCCCACATATTTTCCAATCCCGTCCAGTAATTCCTGTACACCTTGTAATTTCAGCGCAGCACCAAAATAACAAGGGAAAATCTGACGTTCTGCAATCATCTGGCTTATGGTATCTATAGAAACTTCTCCCGCTTCCAGATACTCTTCCAGTGCACGTTCGTCCCCCGTGGCAATATCTTCCGGATCTTCCATATCCACACAGGAAGCATCCAGTTTTTTCTTCAGCTCTTTTAGAATCAGCGCCTTGTCCGTCCCTGGCTGATCCATTTTATTGACAAATATGAATGTCGGAATCCGGTAGCGCGCAAGCAGATTCCAGAGCGTGCGGGTGTGTCCCTGCACGCCATCAGCTCCGCTGACTACCAAAACCGCATAATCCAGCACCTGGAGCGTCCGCTCCATTTCCGCGGAAAAATCCTCATGCCCCGGTGTATCCAGAAGTGTCACCTGGCTGTCACCAAGCTGAAACACTGCCTGCTTGGAAAAAATCGTAATCCCCCGCTGTCGTTCCAGCGCGTAGTTATCAAGGAACGCATCCCCATGATCTACACGCCCCGGCTTACGGATCTGTCCTGTCAGATAAAGGATTCCTTCTGAAAGCGTTGTCTTTCCAGAATCCACATGTGCCAGAAGCCCCACGCTGATATATCGTTTTGGTTTCGTTTCAGATGTCGTTCCCACCTAAAATCCCTCATTTCTACTAAATCGTTGATTCTTGTTTTAATATAACTCGTTTTAATTCAATCGTCGAGTTAAATTTGAATTAAAAACTTCTATTCCTTTATATTCCAATGTTTATCTCAGTCGAGAAGACTCCCACCTCTTCAGGTGGTGAGTAATAGCAAATTTGTCTCAGTGGGAGTTAGGTCTCCGACTGAGATAAACGCTCCGCGAGGATGCGCAGTGATTCTGATAGGAATATGTCAGCTTCTCTGACCAGAATCACGCGCCAAGTCTCACGGACGTTCGACTTGAAAAATGTTGAACATTTTTTTGCTACACTGGTATCCAATCCATGCACTTAAACTTCCAAAGATAACTCCACTGAGAATGTCTGTCGGATAATGTACATACAGGTACATTCTGGAAAATGCGATTAGAATTGCCAGCGCAAGGGCTGGTTTCCACAGTTTTTTCTCTCCTGCCAAATAAAGGGCTGTCACACTGGCAAACGACGCTGCTGTGTGTCCGGACGGAAAAGAAAAATCTTTCGGTTTTGCAACTAATACCTGTACTGCTGTGTTGACATCGTATGGCCGCACTCTCGCAATCAGATTTTTTAAAATTACATTGCATAAAATCACATCTACAATCAGTGCTGCTGCCATGATCACACCGCTTTTTCTTGTCTTTGGAATCAGAATCATGACTATCGTAAGGATTATCCATATAATTCCCGCGTCTCCCAAATGTGTGATTAACTGCATGATCTTGTCCAGAATTGGCGTATGTAAGCTCTGCAGCCAATTCAATATTTGTATCTCCATAATATATTCTCCTTCCTGCGGCAGCAAAGGGGCAGTCTCAAGGAATGATTTCTTATGTTTTCCTTAAGTCTGCCTCTCATAATATTACTTTAGAATTATATCAATTGAATGTCATTACAATCCCAGCTCTTTTAACAGCTTTGCCTGATACTCAGAATCTGAAGCTGCCTTTGCCAGATCCTTGTTTCTCCCTTGTTCCAATAAATATACAATCAACTTATTCATTCGCGCCTCTCCAACACGTTCGCCTTCTTCTCGTCCTTCTGCGGATGCTTCCTGCCTTTCCATTTCTTTTTCTTCCCACTTCTGCATAAACTTTATCTCCATTTCTTTGCTGCCCTTTAACCTGGTGACACGCCATAGCTTCTCCTTTCTTTTCGCAGATAAATGTCTGTTCAAAAGAAAATGCTATGATTTCTACCTATAGATTAACATATACTTTCAGTATATTCCAGCATATGAAGATAATTTCATATCATTTTTTAACTTCATTTATCTGTCTGCTTATCATCACTTTGGGAAATACTGCCGATTCTTCTGGCTCCGAAAATGAATGAAATTAATATAGATACTTTGCAGATGACTAGAAGTATCGTCTGCGTGTAGATATCATATCACAAAAAAGGGCAGTCTCAGGAATGATTTCTTATGTTTTCCTTAAGTCTGCCTCTCATAATTTTGTTTCATATTTTCATTCAAGAATGCCTCGGCATTCTTGCTGCGAGGTGCGCGGGGCTGTCGGTAATAACGTTTTTTTAACGCTGACAGCACCAAACAAAAATATCCTGACAGTTACAAGGCTTTCTGGCTCTGCAACTTGTTCAGGATAATTTTTATTTTAATAAGTACTTTCTGTTTTTGGCCGCAAAAATCCCTGTTTGGATTTTTACGGCCGCATTTTTTTCTAGACAGTTTTTCCCTCAAATTTTTTCAGCTTTTATTATAAACCTTTTGTAAAGAGAAAAAAGCATGCAGTAAATCACTACACACTCTCATCATTCATCCCACTTATCTATTCTTATTATCTGTTGTTTTCCTTTTGTCTCAATCACTTATAAAAAGTTGCTCTACAGTCCAGCAGTCCGCCCATGTCATTGATTGCCAAGTCCAGACGCTTAAAGATACCCCCATAGTCCATGCAACGGCTCAGGAAGTGATACCAGCCTGTTTTCCTTGCCTGTAAGACATGTTCCAAGTGCCGACAGCCATGCCCTTTAATTCCAGTAAAACGACCATAGAAGCGTCTTTAGAAGCCGTAACGACAATCTATCCATAGCGGTATAATTCCTCATACCCGAACAGTCCGTAATCTTCATGGATAAAGTATTCTATCTTCATAGCCAGCACGTCTTTGATAATCGCCAGTGCGTCCGTCGTAGGGAAGCGGACACGCAGATAATCAACGTTCAGTGTAAAAGGCTGTGTGCATTTGCAGTAGTCGAGATAATGTAGGAGCGTATGCTTCATTTCCTTGCTGGCTCTTGTTTTCCCGTTTTCAATCTCATTCAGGTTTTGCCTGCTGATATGCAGTTCCTTTGCCAGCCTGCTTTGGGAATAACCGCAGGCGTTCCGTTTTATTTTCAATGCTTCGATAAATTCCATGATCGTTCATGTTCATTCCTCCAATCAAAAAAGGCATACGCCCATAGGAGCATACACCTTGTATTTTTGTGCTTCCGATATGCTGTTTTCACCCTGTCGGGTAGAAATGACAGGGTGTGAAGTACAGTAAGTCCTTATAACTTCGTACATCTGTTTCATATCCGGGACTTTTGTATGTGTTTTGGCTTTTGCTTTTTTATAATAGTAGCCCCCCCTGTTAGATAACGGGGGCTTGATAAGGCTCGCTACGCTCGCCAGCAAGCTGGCGTGGCGCTATGTCTTACGACCGCCACCGCTGGCGGATCACTCTGTCGGTTCGTTAAATTTGTAGCCTGTTTGTATATAACATTAACCTCTATCTAACTAAAATGGAATGGAACTAACAAATTGAGTATAACAGCAATCACAACAGCGCTTAATATCATATACGCTGTCTCCTTAATGGTATTACGTTTTAGAGCCACTAAGCCACAGCAAAAGACTATCACTTCTAAAATTGAATATATATCAAAATAAATCCAGCCATAAATAAATGTAAAATTGAATAAAATAGCAATTATTATTACCGAAAGCATAAAAGATATTTTGCTTTCTCCTTAGCGTACCAACAAATAAATGCTAAGAATGGAGAAATAGCTGTAAAGCCAACCCAAATCATTGCATAACTTTTCGGAAGAAAGCCTGCGATATAGTTGGAATATATATAATAACTGGAAACCATTCCAACAAAAAATACAAATACATTTAACGACGCTCTAAGTGAAGAACGACTATAAATTGCTATACATAAGGCAATAAGTAACCATACAGCAAAACGACCAAGAAAATTTCTAACATCTAAATATTCAAATATAAACGGCAAAGCATTGCTTGCTGTATTATCTAAAAATTTTGAAAAAGTTCCTAGAACTATTCCAAGACACAGTATAAGTATTGTATTTCTGATTTTTCTGCTAACTGGTATTTCATTTTCTGTACTTCTTGTATTATTCAAAAACTTGTTCATAATACACCTCTAACTCAATTTCCTATCAAGTTCCAAATCTTGTGCCTTGAAACGTCAGCTTTCCTTTATCTCCTTCTGCAAGTGTTCCGTACTCTGAGCCAGATACCGACATCTCCATTCTGTCGCCACTTTCTACTTGAAAAGTGACATAATAAGTAGTGCTGATTGTTGTATGATAGCCATGTGCTCCTGACATATCTCCTGCATTCGGCTGATTGTGATGTGTGGT
>ENA-OQDC01000850-OQDC01000850.1-human-gut-metagenome-genome-assembly--contig:-NODE-850-length-18725-cov-6.194053_pt1 | contig 18725 bp, 18 predicted proteins | sample MGYA00242770_ERZ504601 | MGnify/ENA primary metagenome ERZ504601 (study PRJEB26092, sample SAMD00036305) | human gut metagenome | host: Homo sapiens | study: EMG produced TPA metagenomics assembly of...
ATTCTGGATTCTTAAAATAACTCTTTAAATCCTGTCCTAAAGACTTGTCTTCAACAATGATCTTCGTATGTGTCAGTGATCCCTCTCTGTATGTTTTAACAGAACCCACTGTATATCCATCACTTGACAGTTTATCTTTCCATCTTCCAGCTAATCCGGAAATTGATGTTGAATTTTGGATCTCAATAGAAATATTCTTGGATGATGACGAACTTTCTGTTGTTTTCTTTGCTTCTGTTGTACTTGAACTTAATGCAGAACTTAAATCTCCATCTTCAGATAACATCTCATCAAAAACTCTCTTGGCTTCATCTGTATCCAGTTTGAACTTTCCATTACTTTCTGTTCCATCTAACACTTTGAAGTTTAGATTCTTATCTTTAATCTGGCGAATTCTCTTAAGATAGCTTTCTACATTTTCATAAGACCCATCAGAATCAACTGCATCAAAATATTCCTGTGCATATTCTTTATATTCAGATAACGATTTATCGTTCAATGCAGCAGCAACAGCTACACAAATCTCACCTGTAAGTTCTGCCTGCTGGTTCTTGTCTTCAAAAATATCAGTTTCACTCATCAGTGAATAAACAGCTGTTCCATTCAGACTGTTCTCACCCTCATTCAATGTAACATATTTGTCTGTGGAATCAGTATAAGACATTGCCTGATCAAATTCTACTTTAATGTCCCCCGCCTTATTTATCAATGTTACAAACTTCTTGCGTGATAACAATTCATAAGAATTAATTGTAATTCCAAGTGTATTCTCCACCTGTTTTTTCATCAAAGCTCCGTCTTCCTTCGTTGCTTTGATAACATCTGCAACCGTCGCCTCGCTTACATTTGTTCCAAGAGTTTCCTTTACCGCCTTCTTACCGCTCTTTGTAAGTTTTAATGTCATATCCTGACGTAATGGAACAAAAATCATCTCTTGGTTTCTATTATGATAAATTCGGATCACGATGGAATTTCCTGTCTGGATCATTCCAACGTCTACCTTTTCTTTACTTTCTTCTTTTAACTGCTTTGCAATCTCAGCTTTCTTATCTTTTTTGAATTTACTTGCAAAATATGTCTTAAATCCAAAAAAACTTGCAACTCCACCGATGGCTGTCACCAGTATCACTACAAGAATTCTGGCAAATATCGCTTTCGCACCAAGCTTATTCTTCTTTTTCTTCTTCGCCATCTTTCTGCTCCTTCCGTGTATAAACTTCGTTAAGTATATCAAATTATTCGATTTATTTCAACAATCCTCTATGTTATAATCGTCTTAATATTTTCTTAAAACACTAGATTTATAAACGAAACGAGGTATACCAATGAAAACTGTACTGATCACCGGAAGTTCCCGCGGAATCGGCCGTGAAACCGCCTTATATTTTGCATCTCAGGGCTGGAATGTCATTATCCATGGATTCCGTCACCCTGAAAAACTTGATTCATTAAAAACAGAAATCCTTTCTCATTCTGTATCCTGCCTGTCTTTTTGCGGTGATATCAGCAATCCTTTGTTTGTTGATAAAATGATCACGGAATCTCTGAAAGTCTTTCCAAAAATTGACTGTCTTGTAAACAATGCTGGCATTTCCCAAGTTGGACTGTTCACAGATGCAACCATCGATGACTGGAATTTAATGATCAACACAAATTTAACTTCCGTATTTACAACTTGTAAAAATATCATTCCACACATGCTTCATTATCATAAAGGAAAAATCATCAATATTTCTTCCATCTGGGGCGAAGCAGGTGCATCCTGCGAAGTTTTATATTCTACTACAAAAGGTGGAATCAATGCATTTACAAAGGCTTTAGCAAAAGAAGTTGCTGCTAGTAATATTCAGGTGAACGCCATTGCTTTTGGAATGATCGATACGGAAATGAATGCAGAATTTGATGAAGAAGATCTGGCTATGATCAAAGATGAGATCCCGGCAGATTATATTGCCAGCCCGAAAGAGGCGGCACAAATGGTTTATCATGTGGCAGAAGCACCTGGTTATATGACTGGGCAGATTGTTACTTTTTCTGGAGGATGGTATTAAATTTTAAGTTAATAGTTGGCCAACTGTAGAATTCGAGTATATGATAAAAATAAATAAGCAACCGAAATATACTGCCTGCAGTTTAAAAGTTTCCGGCACAGTTTCATCGAAAGAAGCTGAGGAAGTCTGGTATCCCGTTTCATTCTTGGCAGGCCATCGCACAGCGATTTAGTTCAATCGGTGTTATTTGATCTCTTTTAACTTCTGTTAACGAATCCAAAACTTATCAACCAATACCGTTAACATACACACTGTGTAGTGGTTTGAATAGCGTTCCGTTGTATGAGTCAGAAAGAAGATAAGAAGAAATCTTCTTTCTGACTCATACATGCAACACTATCTACAAATCAGAATTTACAATACTCCACAAATTTCTCCATCTCTTTCGTCATATATTTATTCGCATGATAAAACACCTGACGATACATCGTAATATCAATATCTTTGACATCTAATTTGGCAATTTTCCCTTCTTTGATATCTTTTTCTACGACAAATAATGGCAGATAGGAAAGTCCTTTTCCTGTCTTTAGCATTTTCTTGATAAATGCGGTATCACTGCATTCAAGAACCGGTGATAACGTCTGTTTTCGCAAGGATAATTCCTGTTCTAATGCCTGTCTGTAATTGGCATTTCGTTCGGTCAGATATAATGGTGCATTCAATATTTCTTCTACTTTGATATCCTTTTCCCCTGCGAATTTATAATTTGGTGCAGATACAAAGATCACAGGCTCGGCTTCCTCTAAGACTTTTACCCAGTTTTTATCCCATCTTGGTGTGTCCAGAATATAAATGACATCGAGTTCATTATGCTCCATCATCTGAATCAACTTTTCTGGTGAATCAATCGTTATTTGGATCCTTACTTGTGGATGTTTATTGCGAAATTTTTCTACAATCTCTGGCAATTTTACCGTACAAAGGGATTCGATCGTTCCGATATGTAATGGATTTTTTAACTCTGCAGTATCATTCATTGCATCTTTTGCCTTATACATTTCATCAATGATCTTATTTGCATGGATCCAAAATTCTTTTCCGCTTGGTGTCAGTGTCACTTTTTTCCCTGTTCGGTCGAATAACCTGACTCCTAATTCTGTCTCTAACTGACGGATCTGAACAGTGACTGCTGATTGCGAATAGCCCAGTAATTCTGCGGCTTTCGAGAAGTTTTTTACTTGTGATATCTGCATAAATGTCTGTATCTGACGGAATTCCATTTTTTCTCCTTTGTACTATTATGAATAATTTTCAATGTTATTATTAAATCTATGAATTTGATTCATCTATATGTGGATGATACAATACAAACATAAAGACGTCAAACATTTTTTGTGCACATTAAACAAACTACGATGATATGTGATTATGCTTTTAGAGGAGTAATTAAAAATGGAAAAGAAAAAATTTAAACTTGGTCTGGTACCAAAACTCATTATTGCCATCATTATTGGTATCCTGTTTGGACAGTTCCTTCCAACTGGATTCTGCCGCTTTGTTGTAACACTGTCTGGATTCTTCAGTACCTACTTAAAATTCATCATTCCACTGATGATCCTTGCTTATGTAACCATGGGAATCGCTGATCTGTCACAGGGTGCTGGACAGCTGCTTTTAATTACCGTTGCTCTTGCTTATGGTTCAACTTTACTTGCTGGTACAGCTTCTTACCTTGTATCATCCAATCTGTTCCCACACTTTATGACTTCTGGGGCATTAGATCAGATTGCTGCGACTGCTGATGCGTCACTGAAACCTTATTTTTCACTGACGATCACACCGCTGTTTGATACATTATCTGCTGTTGTTCTTGCTTTCATTTTAGGATTATGCTTATCCACAATGAAAGGTAAAGAGATTGGAAACAGCCTTTACAACGGAATGAGCGATTTCTCAACGATCATCGATAAAGTCCTTCACAAAACGATCATTCCTTTATTACCACTGTATATCTGCGGTACATTTACAGATATGACAAAGTCAGGAAAAACATTTGCGATCCTTGGAATCTTATGGAAAGTATTCCTTGTAGTGATCATCATGCACTTTGTATGTATCACGATCCAGTTTATAATTGCAGGTTCTGTCAGCAAAAAGAATCCACTCTCTCTTATTAAAAATCAGGTTCCTGGTTACACTACAGCTTTAGGAACTCAGTCTTCTGCTGCTACAATTCCTGTCAATCTGGAATGTGCAAAGAATGACGGTGTCAGTGCTCAGATCCGTAACTTTGTAGTGCCTCTTTGTGCCAATATCCACATGGCAGGTTCTATGATCACGATCACAGCATGTGCAACTGCTGTATGTTTGATGAATCAGTTACCGATCAGCCTTGCAACTGTTATTCCATTTATTATGACACTTGGTGTTGCAATGGTCGCTTCTCCTGGAGCTCCAGGTGGATCTATCATGACTGCATTGCCTTTCCTTTACATGGTATTTGGTACAACAGCAGGAGATACAAACGGACCAATCTGTGCTTTAATGGTCGCACTTTATATCACACAGGATTCCTTCGGAACTGCATGTAACATTTCCGGAGATAATGCGATCGGAATCGTCGTAGATTCTATTTACAAGAAATTTATCTTAAAAGAAGATACAGTGGAGGCTTAATTTATGTCTTTTATCAGTGCATTTGATGTTATGGGGCCAAATATGATCGGTCCCTCAAGCTCCCACACAGCTGGAGCTGCAAGGATCGCATTTCTCGCAAGAAAAATGTTAAATGGTACACTGAAAAAAGTTCAATTTACACTCTATGGATCTTTTGCAAAAACCTATCATGGACACGGAACGGATCGTGCCTTATTAGGTGGAATCATGGGATTTGGAACCGATGATATGAGAATCCGTGATTCTTTCGAGATTGCAAAAGACATTGGACTTGATTTCTCTTTTGTACCAAATGAAATAGAAACTGATGTCCATCCAAATACAGTGGATATCTTAATGACAAATGAAAACGGAGATCGCATCATGATCCGTGGGGAATCTTTAGGCGGTGGAAAAGCCAGGATCTGCCGTATCAATGATGTAGAAGTCGATTTTACTGGAGAATACAGTACCTTGATCGTGATTCAGAAAGATAAACCTGGCGTCGTTACTTATATCACAAAATGTCTAAGTGATCAGGATGTTAATATCGCTTTTATGCGTCTTTTCAGAGAATCTAAAGGAAATACCGCTTATTCTATCGTTGAATCCGATGGTCTTCTTCCTGAAAACATCGCAGACGAGATCAAAAAAAGTCCAAATGTCTCAGATGTTATGATCATTCAACTATAGAAAGGAGAATTGAAACGTTATGGATTTTAAAAACGCAATTGAATTACTTGAATTATGTAAAAAACATGATCTTCCAATCTCCGAAGTTATGAGACAGCGCGAGATCATAGAAGGAGAAAAAGAAGCTGATACAGTTCATGATGCAATGGCAAGAGTTCTTGAGATCATGAAAAATGCTGCTTTTACTCCGATCAAAGAACCAGTTCGTTCCATGGGTGGACTGATCGGTGGCGAGGCAAAGAAGATTGCTTCCCGGTATCATTCTGGAATTGGAATCTGTGGTGATCTGTTAGAAAAAAGTATGATCTATGCGATGGCGACTCTTGAGACGAATGCATCCATGGGGTTGATCGTAGCATCCCCAACCGCAGGGTCTGCCGGAATCGTTCCTGGACTTTTACTTGGGCTTCAGGAAGTTCATAAATTAGATGATGAACAGATCATTCAGGCACTGTTTAATGCCAGTGCGATCGGATATCTTGCTATGAGAAATGCAACGGTTGCAGGTGCTGTCGGCGGATGTCAGGCGGAAGTCGGTGTTGCTTCTGCGATGGCTGCTTCTGCCACTGTCGAACTGCTTGGCGGTGATCCAGAACAATGTCTTGGAGCTGCCTCTACCGTTTTAATGAATATGTTAGGTCTTGTTTGTGACCCCGTTGGCGGGTTGGTGGAATATCCATGCCAGAACCGTAATGCCGCAGGTGTTGCAAATGCGATCATCGCAGCTGAGATTTCTTTATCTGGAATCCATCAGCTCATCCCGTTTGACGAAATGTTAAACGCAATGTATATCGTTGGTAAACGACTGCCAGCTGAACTAAGAGAAACCGCCCAGGGAGGCTGCGCTGCAACTCCTTCTGCATGTGCCGCATGCGGAGGTTGTGCGTAAAAATTCCTTCAGAACACATTTTTAAATAGTAGGTAATAAATCAATCTCTTTTTTGCCTCTTTTGGGCGTTTTCATATATTGGAATCTAAAAGAGTGTCTGCATCACTTAATGATGCAGACACTCTTTATTTACTATATCTTAAGCATCCGATATCCAATACCTATATGTGTCTGTATATACTGCATGCCATCTTTATCTGGCTGTAATTTCTTCCGTAATGTTGCCATAAACACTCTAAGTGATGCAACATCATTTTCCAGTGAACTGCCCCAGATCTGTTGCGTAATATAAGTGTGAGTCAATACTTTTCCAACATTATGAGACAGCAAACATAATAATTTATATTCGATTGGTGTTAAATGCAGTTCTTTATCTTTTAAATATGTAGATCCTGCTGTATAGTCGATCTTTAACTCTCCATTTACAAAGACTGCTTGTTCTTGTTCCTCGCCTGACTGGATCAATGCTAATCGGCGCTGTGTAACCCTGATCCTTGCAAGCAGTTCATCAACTGAAAATGGTTTTGTGATATAATCATCTGCTCCTGCATCCAGTGCTTCTATTTTATCTACATCTTCACTTCTTGCACTGATAACGATAATTGGTACGTTAGACCATGTTCTTACTTTTTTGATCACATCCACACCTTCCATATCAGGCAATCCAAGATCTAATAAAATGATCTCTGGTTTATGAGAAGATGCCTCTAAAATAGCTGAACTTCCATTTTCTGCTGTAATATATTTATAATCATGTGTTTTTAATGTTGTCACGATCAGATTACGGATCGGCCGGTCATCCTCCACGACTAAAATTAATGCTTTATTCATTTAATGTAACCTCACTTAATGGCAGTGTAAAAGAAAAAATACAACCATGTGGTGTATTGTCCTCCAACACCAGTTTCCCGTTATGCACCTCTATGATCGAACGGCAAAGTGCCAAACCTAAACCAAGACTTCGATGGCTGTCTGCGATCGTATTTTTCCCTGTATAAAACATTTCAAATATATGCGGCTTCATTTCATCACAAATTCCAGGGCCGTTATCTTCTACTTGAATCTTTGCTTTTCCATTTTCATTCATGGCACAAATGCGGATTGTAGATCCTTTCGGTGTATATTTAATTGCATTATCGACCAGATTGATCAACACTTGCAGGATCAGCCGCACATCCATATGTGCAAGTATCAATTCATCGCATTCTGTAATGATCTGATACTCTTCATGTTTCCTGCTGATATGCCGTAATGATTCCGCGATCACCTCATCTAATAATTGATCTGTAAATTTCAGTTTTAATCTTCCATCATTTAATCTTGTGATCGATAATAAATTTTCAACGATATTGATCAGCCATTCTGAATCATCATAAATATCTGTATAAATCTGATGTTTTGTTATATCATCAAGACGTTCTCCACTATTTAACAGCATGTCTGCATTCCCAGAAATGGAACAAAGTGGTGTCCTTAGATCATGTGAGATCGCACGAAGCAGATCTGCTCTTAACTGTTCATTTTTGGCAAGAACGGAGATTTTTTCTTTCTCCATGATATTCTTTTTATTTTCCATGGCAAGTGCACATTCATTGATCACAGAAAGTAAGATACTATATTCGAAGGAATCTAATGTATATTCGTCAACTGGTATTGCGATCACACCATACACATTATCCTCAATACAAATGGCAAGGTATAGACACTGTGCATCTTTAAAACGTTCGGTCGTTGCTCCAGCACGCTGCTTATTTTCATACACCCATTTTGCGATCTCCTGCTCCCTGCTTGTCAATAAATCTTCTGTCTGTTCTTTCTTTTTATTCGAAAATATATGTGGTGCTGACAATTCATCGCCTTCCACAACATATGCCACAATACTGCGGTCTAATAATTTGATAAGCTGTGTACATGTAATACTTAAAATATCCGTATCGTTTTTTGCTTTTTGAAGTAACCGGTCTGTGTCAAATAAAATCTGTGTACGAAATGCAGATTGTGCTGAAAGCCTTGCATGTGTTTTTAATTTTGCTGCAAGTGTTCCAGTAATGACAGAAGATATTAACATGATCACAAAAGTTACCGGATATCCAACTGCATACGTCCGAAATGACATTCTTGGTTCCGTAAGGAAAAAGCAGAACAAAAATACACTTAAGACAGAACCTCCAATGCTGTATAAATATCCATCTGTAAGGATTGACGTTAATAAAACACCCAAAATATAAATTGTAACGATGTTTGTATCTGTAAATTGAAGTTTCTGGATGAATAGACCGATCAACGTACAAACTGCAAATATAAATAATGTTAATAAACTGTCTTTCATCGTAGGCTTTCCTACATAAACCGCTCCATGCGGTTTTCGATAATTATCTAAGTTCATCGCATCTGGAATAATGTGGATATCAATATCAGGAACAGCCTCGATCAACTTTTCTGTTAATGTCTGTTTGCTGAAAAAGTGATTTCTCTTTGCACTACTTTGTCCGATCACGATTTTTGTGACATTTGATAAATGTGCATATTCCGCGATCTGTACCGGAACATTTTCCCCATGTGTCATTACGATTTCCGCACCAGATTCCTTTGCAAATTGTACATGAGCTTCCAGTCTTCTTTTGTCCGATTCTCTTTCTCTTTTTCCTGTCTGTACATACAATGCCGTAAAACGTGCCCGCATATCTCTTGCCATTTTTGCTGCTGTACGTATGATCTTTTCATTCGATGGTGAAGAAGAAAGACAAACAAGAATGTGTTCGTTTTCTGTGTTCAGCTCTACAAATTCTCCTGTGCTCATCTTGGCCCCCTTTCCTTATCGGATGCATTATATCATGATCGTCAATAATAATCCATAAACACATCAATCATCGTCATCATCTTGCTCCCTGTCAATTACTTTCCGATTTTCTCCAAGAAAATAATTTACTTTTTTCAAAAAGAATAACACAAATGCAAACATCAGTATTACCGCCAATGCTAAAATGAAGTCTGACATAAGCTCTCATCTCTTTTTCATGACATCAGATACAAAAACACTTTTTGATCGCTTTATATTCTCCTAATACCAATAATGTAACATCTTCCTTAAAACAGGTATCCGCAGATATCGCCATACTTACTTTTCCATCATCTTTTACTGCCATAATGTTAATATCATATTTTTTTCTAATATCAAGTTTTCCCACTGTCTTTCCGATCCATTCCTTCGGAACCTCTACCTCAAAAATCGCATGTGAGGCATCGACTTCCATATAATCAAGAATATGATCATCGGTATAACGGATCGTTGCCCATTTTGCCACCATTTTTTCTGGATAGACTACCTTATCGGCTCCATTTCGTAAGAGGAATTTTTCCTGTACATCTCGTTCAGCTCTGGAAATAACCATTTTGCCTCCAAGTTCTTTTAACAGACAGGTGGTTTCCAACGAATTTTGGAAATTCCCACCGATCGTAACAAAACAGATATCATAATTTGCAATCCCCAGAGATTTTAAAAATTCCTCATTCGTACTGTCCCCGATCTGTGCATTCGTAACATATGGAAGTGCATCATTCACTCTTTCCTCATCCAGATCAACTGCCATGATCTCATGTCCAAGCTGACTTGACTGTATCGCTATATGTTTTCCAAAACGTCCAAGTCCGATCAATAAAATATTCTTCATCATCAATTCCCTCTTTCTTTTATCCCACTATGATCTTATCAAGTGGTAGTCTTGCTTTTCGTTTATTTTTATCTGAAAATACTGCATAGATCAGCGTCAAACCGCCAACACGTCCCAGATACATCAGTATGATCAAAATGATCTGTGACAGAATATGAAGTTTTGGTGTGATTCCTAATGTTAAACCTACGGTTCCAACTGCAGATGCTGCTTCAAACAGACAGCTTGAAAGCGGCAGTCCCTCATACACACTGATCGTCATTCCGCCTGCAAAAAACAAGATAAAATACATCATTGCGATCGTTGTTGCATTTTTTATCACACTAGTATCGATTCTTCTTCCAAATGCTGTCACATCATCACAACTTTGAAAGGTCGCCAGTACATTTAAAAGTAACAGAGCAAATGTTGTTGTTTTCATACCTCCTGCTGTAGAACTTGGTGAACCTCCGATCAACATCAATAAAATCATCATTGCCTTTGATGCTCCTGTCAGCATCGAAAGATCTGTCGTATTAAATCCTGCAGTTCTCGGTGTCACAGCTTGAAACAATGATGCAAGCAACCTGTGAATCCCTGATAGATTTCCATAATCCTGAAAGAAAAAGAAAACAGCTGGTAACAAGATCAAACATAATGTTGTAGTTAGAATAATCTTGCTCTGCATATGGTAATGTTTGAACCGAAATTTATGAAGATAAATGTCTTCCCATGTAAAAAATCCAATTCCACCAATGACGATCAGTAACATGATCACAATGTTGATCACTGGATTTACCGCATATGATGTCAATGATACAAATGGATGCCCTTTTGTTCCAAGAAGATCAAATCCTGCATTACAAAAGGCTGATACAGAATGAAAGATCGACATCCAGATCCCCCGTAATCCAAAATCATGACAGAAAACAGGCATCATGAATAACGCACCGATCAATTCAATCAATAAAGTTCCTTTTAAAATAAAACTCATCAATCGAACGATCCCTCCTACTTTCGGTGCAGAGATCGCATTTTGCATCGTGCTTCGCTGCATAATCGATATTTTTCTTCCTGATAATATAAATACGGCTGTTGCTGTTGTTATAACTCCCAGACCTCCGATCTGTATCAGAAACATGATCACTGTCTGTCCAAAAACGGACCAGTAACTTCCAGTATCCACGACTGCAAGCCCTGTCACACATACTGCAGAAGTTGACGTAAATAATGCTTTATGAAATGGTGTTATAATTCCTTGAACCGATGAAATTGGCAGCATCAGGATCAATGCTCCAAAAAGGATCACTCCTGCGAACCCTAATATGATCACCTGAAATGATGTTAAATGTCTTTTTTTATGAATCTTCCATGGCATATATGATCTTACCTCTTTTTCAAATTATTTTATGACCTTTTGATCTTATCATCATTATATCTTTTATGATAAAAAGATAGTGTAAGGATATGTTCTCTTGTATTAAGATTGTATAAAGAAAAAGGAGCTGGTATCGTTTTTTGATACTAGCTCCTTTTCTTCTATACGATATATGGAGTGCATTACAATGTTTTATCGAATGCTTTTTGCTAATTCTTTTGCTTCTTTTGTTAACTCTTGAATCTTATCAAAATCTCCTGCTTTCACAAGATCTCCTTTAACCATCCAGCTTCCATCAATGCATAAATGATTCCACTGACAAATGCATCTCCTCCACCGACACGGTCTAAGATGTGAAATCTTAACTTCTGGCTTTCATAAGTTTTTCCATCATACCAAAGATATGCCATCAGACTATTTTCACTGCAGCTATGTGCATATCTGACATGTCTTGCAATACATTTAATATTTGGATAACGTTTTACAAATCCATGAAACACCTCATCCTGCTGTTTGAAATCTGGTTGAAATGGAACTCCGTCTTTTACATCTCCTGTCTGATGATCCTGTTCATCTTTCCATAAATGATATGGTTCAATTCCAAATAAAACATCAATATATGGAAGACACATCGTACAGAAATCTCTTGCTTCCTCCCAATCCCAGAGAGTACTTCTAAATGTAGAAACAACAGGTAACCGTCTGCACAATGAGACAATTGAATCTCATAGAGAAATTGCACAGGCGATTGCCGCGCATGACCCTTTGAGAGCACAGGATGCAATGTATCTACATCTTGTTTATAACAGAAAGGTGATTTCCACTTCCACAATCTAGGGAAGCAAAAATTCCTGAGAACAACTTTATTTTTATTGCTCTCAGGAATTTTTATTTTCATCTTTTTTCATAAACCACACATTCATAAGGCTTCATTTGCAATCGGTTTCCAATCACTGTTGTCTGTTCATAATTTACAAATACAACACTTTCATAATCTTCTAGCAATTCTACGCTTTTTCCCTCAGAGCTAAAATTACAGATTAACACAAGCTTCTGATCTCCATACGATCTGCTATATGCAAAAATATGGTATTCTTCCTCATACATTGGCTTAAAATCACCATATGTCAATATCTCATTATATTCTCCTGATTTTCGAAATGCGATGAGTCTTTTATAGAAATTTAAAATAGATCCATATTCTTTTTCTTCATCTTTGACATTAACGATCTTATAATTTTCATTCACTGGCATCCAAGGTTTCTCTGTTGAAAATCCTGCATTTTCATCGTGATTCCACTGCATTGGCGTTCTCGCATTATCTCTGCTATGATGACTTGCTATTTTCAATGCCTGTTCTTCTGACATTCCAGCTTCCCGTGCAATATGATACTGGTTAATCGTTTCCAGATCATTAAACTCTGCATATTCCCATCTGCGGTTACTCATTCCAATTTCCTGTCCTTGATATAGAAATGGTAATCCCCTCTGACAAAGCATGATCATTGCAAGTGCTGACAGGCTATAAAATCCATAATCTTCTTCTGGAATGAACAGGCTCGCTCCTCTTGGCTGGTCATGATTTTCGATAATGTTCGCTTCAAATCCTGCCTTTTCGATGATCTTTTGGTTATGAAATGTTTCTTTTTTCCAGTCATCAAATGGCTGCGGCCAGTCATAATCCATATAGTTTTTCCCTTTTCGATATGCATGACATGGCTCAAATGCAAAAATTGTGGAAAAATATCCTTGATCTCCGATAAATTGTGGAAGAATTTCTTCTTTGACAAACATTGCTTCTCCAACAGTTAATGCATCGTATGGTTCAAAACAACGATGTTTCATTTCCAGAAGAAAATCTCCGATTCCTTTAACTTTTCCAGCTACTTTATATACATCTGCGAGTCCGTCCGGACCATCTGGTTCTAAGTCACTCCATGTCAGGTCTTTCTTGATATTCATGATCGCATCAATCCTAAAACCTGCAAGTCCCTGATCCATCCACCAACAGATCATCTCATAAATCTTCTCTCTGACAACTTCTTTTTCCCAATTTAGGTCTGGCTGTTCCTTTGCAAAGGAATGCAGATAAAACTTATTCTCATATCCTGGGACTTTCTCCCATACACTGCCGCCAAAATACGATCTCCAATTTGTTGGTGGCTGTCCATTTTTCCCCTCTTTGATATAAAAATAGGTTCCATATTCTCCATCTGGATCTGCCATTGCTTTTTGAAACCATTCATGTTGGCTGGAACAATGGTTTACAACCAGATCCATCAAAAGATACATGTCTCTTTTCTTTGCCTCATCAATCAAACGTTTCATATCTTCCATCGTTCCAAACATCGGATCGATCGCATAATAATCAGAGATATCGTAACCGTTATCCACCATTGGAGACTGATACATCGGAGATATCCACAAAATATCGATTCCAAGGTCTTTTAGATAGTCTAGTTTGTTGATAATTCCTTCAATATCACCGATTCCATCTCCATTGGTGTCTAAAAAGCTTTTGGGATAGATCTGATATGCGATTTTATTGTGCCACCATTTTTTCTTCATGTTTGATTCCTTTTTATTTTAATTTCTCTATTTTACACTCATGTGTTTTTGTTTCCCTATCATAATTAATACCAACCAATAACATATTATTTTTATATTCTTCCAAACTCTCAAAATACTTTTTATCTTTGATCTGCTTGATCGCACCTTCTGCACCCTTATCCCATTTCAATTCAACAACCAATGCTGGTTTTTCTGCAAATTGTTTCTTCGGAATAAATACCAAATCAGCAAATCCTTTTCCACCTGCCAGTTCTCTATGAATCGTATAGAAATTCCTTGCTGCATATAATGCTAATGAGATTGTATAACTCAATGCATTTTCATCATTATACTGGATATGTGATGTCTCAAAATGTGCCTGTTCAATCACTTTCGCTACCTGTTCTTCTCTGCCTTGCCAGATTGCATTTAATGTATCTGCAGAATCTTTTAGTGCTTTTGATACAGATCCCCAGTCTGATACTGAAACTGTATTTACATATTCTGCCCGAATCTCGCTGTTTGGTATCTTAACTGTTTTTGTTTTATCATCATATGCAAGATATCCCAGATGGATCAGCAGTGTCAACACATCATCTTCTGTGCGGAATGTTTCCATATCATTTGTAAAACTTTCAGTGTTAACTGCTACACTTTCCCCAGCGATCATACTTAAAACATCATCTTTTAAATGTTCAAAATTCATATCGATATAAACTTGCAACGCCTCAAAAGTCTCTGTCTGATTCCAATAATTTGATATCTTCTGAAATCTCATACTGTTTACAACTGATCTTGGACTATACACGGAAGGCACTTCATCAAACATATTCAGTGCTGAATGAGTTCCATATTTTTTAATTGGTAAAATTCCTGTCATATAAGATAGATAAATACATGCTTTGTCTTTTAAAAGATCTCTTAAAAAATCTAAATATTTTTCCTGCGCTTCTTTATCTTTTTTATATTCTCTAAAAATACAATCCCATTCATCAATGATCACAACAAATGGGCATTGCGTTTGTGCATAAACATCCTGCATAGACTCGATTAGATCTGTATCATCAAAGTAATCAACTTCTGGATATTCCATTTTTAAATCTCTGATCACGAGTTTCTTTACACGTTCGATCAATTTTTCTACATTATAACTTCGGCTTAGAAATTCCTGCATATTTAAGAATATCGTATTGTATTGATTCAGGTATTTTTCAAAGTCTTTATCTTTTGCAATTTCAAAACTATGAAATAATTTTTTTGAATCACATCCACGACTATAATAAGCTGTCAACATATTCGCAGCCATAGATTTTCCAAATCTTCTTGGGCGGCTGACGCAGACATAATTTTGTGCTGTATCAAGTACGGAATTCGTATATTTTATCATTCCAGTTTTATCTACATAGATTTCAGACTGGATCATTCTTCTGAACTTTTCATTTCCTGGATTTAGATAATTTCCCATACGGATACACCTCCTTGACTAAACCTATTGCAAACTTTTCTTTTATTATAAGATAATGCAATTTTTCCTACAAGGCTTTCTTTCCACATTCATTATGGTAACAAATAGTCTTTTCAATCTATTTTCCCATGGTTATAATAAAAGCATCAAAAACAACAGAAAACATTTCGCGGAATGTCTGATATCTTAAACTTGTCATACTGACGATTGTCAGAGAAAGGAATTGAATTATGAAAATCGTAGCAGTTAGCACATATACAGCAGGAATCGCTCATACTTATATGGCTCAGGAAGCATTAGAACAGGAATGTGAAAAAAGATATGAAAGAAATCCGTGGCATCTTTGAAAAATATCAGATAACGGTCGATCATCGTGCAAATCAAGGATTAAAAATCATTTTGAGATTTCCGATTACTCTATCCGAAATTTTGCTTTACATATCAGTGTTGCGATCACAAGAATCAAAGATGGTAAAGAATTAGAACTAGATGCCAATATGGAAAAAGAACTGGGTACAAGCCCTGATATCGATCTTTTATTATCAATTGTTAATGAAATCGAAAAGAACAAGTCCTCATTGTATGTGGAAGCGGAAAAGCCAGTTCCGAATTATTGGCGTATCAAGTAAAAGAAAATTTTGGGAACTATCTTGATGTCGTTGGAGCAACAAATCACCATTCTCTGGAATTATATGATTTTTCAAATGTTGATTATATCCTTACGACCGTTCCGATCGATATTCCTGTTCCGATCCCGGTCATTCGAACATCAACATTTTTTGAAACAAGCTCTATTCATCAGGTAAATCAGGCAATCACCGATACCAGAAGCAGTCGTTTTATAGAATATTTTCATAAAAATATGGTATTTGGGTCTTCTTCTGATGATAAAAATGAAATCCTTGAACACATGTGTGAAAATGCGGTCCAGAATTATGACATTCCAGACGACTTTTTCCATTATGTTATGAAACGTGAGGAAATCGGACGCACATCCGATTCATCCGATCGACTGGGATGGAGAACCCGCACAATTGATCTTTCTTCTTTCCATGAAGGAAAGCGGAGAAAATACGATCAGTACTTTTATCGGATATGATACTGCAATTCCTCATGCAAAAACAGATGCTGTAAAAACTCCATTTGTCGCTTATGCAAAATTATCTCATGCAATGGATTAGGATGGAAATGGCGAAATGGTCAAACATATTTTTATGATCGGAGTTCCAAAAGAATCTGGTTCTAATCTTCATATGCGTATCATCTCTGTACTTAGTAAAAATATTATGAGAAATGCATGGAGAGAAAGCTTTATGAATGCTGCTTCTGCCGATGAAGCTCTAGAAATCTTAAAACTGATCGAAAAGGAGGTTATATAATATGGCAACAAAATCTAATAGAAAAAAAACAAAGTCTTCTGTTTTTCCTATCTCTAAGTCAGAAAACATCTCTTCTGAAGATGCTTCTTTGCTATAATACGCTGCAAGCATATTCGCTGTATAGGATTTTCCAAAACGCCTTGGGCGGCTGTTACAAATATACGCATCTGTAGAATCCAGAACTTCATTCATACATGCAATTAATCCTGTTTTGTCTACATAAATTCTGGAATTCAGTGCTGCTTGGAACGCACTATTATCTGGATTAACAAATCTGCCTATTATTACACCACCCTTTAAACAACAAAAAATTTCGTACTATCATAAATATCTATATTGATTATGATAGCACGAAATTTTAGCTGCCTCAACTTATATTGATTACATGAAGTGTTTATATATAGAATTGTTTCTATCCTAGTTATTTACTGCAACATGTTTAGATTTATCTGAATTATAAACTTCTTCGTCAACCAGTCCTTCTGTCGCTGCTGTGATAACGGCTGCTGTTGCTGCTCCTGTTACGTTTGTCATTGTTCTTGCCATGTCAACGATCGTTGAGATTGGTGCGAATACGACAACTAATTCGATTGGTAATCCAAGTGCTGCAAATACGGCTGTTGATGTAATGGTTGCTGTTCCTGGAACTCCGACTGTTCCTACGGATACAACTAATGTGATCAGGATTAAGAATGCATACTGTGCAATTCCATAATGGTATCCTAACATATGAACACTGAATACTGCTGTTAATGCTGGCCAGATTCCTGCACATGCTGGCATTCCAACATTAGCTCCAAGACCTGCTGTAAAGGATGCAACGTCTGCATCAACTCCAAGTGCTTCTTTTAACTGTCTTAATGTGACTGGAATTGTACCAACACTGCTCTGTGTTGTAAATGCTACATACTGAGCTGGTGCGATTCCTTTGAAGAACTTGATTGGGCTTAATTTTGCTACAAATTTGACTAAAAGCCCTTCTACACCAAATGACTGAACTGCACATAAGATATAAGATAATACTAATGTACTTAATAATGGAAGTAATTCTGCCACGCTGCTTCTTCCAATGGCTCTTGCTAAGAAAGATAATACGACATATGGTGTAAATCCAATGATCCAGTCAATCGCCTGTCCAATGACCTGATTTCCTGCATCAATAAATGCTTTAAATGGTTTGACTGATTCATTATCTTTTGAAATTGCATTGTAAGATAATGCAATGATGATCGCAAATACAACGATTGGTATGATCTGTCCTTCACTCCAGTTTGTTGCAAAGTTACTTGGGAATAGGTTTACGATCGTATCAACTACTGATGGTACTTCAACTTTCTGATATCCATCTGCTACTTTATAAGCAAATCCATCACCAACATTTAAGATGACTGCTACGATCACTGTGATCGTACTTGCGATTGCTGTATTTAAGATCAAGAAGAAGATTGATTTTCCACCGATCTTCTTTAAGTGAATAGATTCACTTAAGTTTGTGATACTTGCAATGATACTAAATAACAGCATTGGTACAACGAGTGCTGTTAATACATTTGTATAAATACGTCCGAAAATTTCAACATATGTAAAATGATTTCCGAATCCCAGACCAACTGCGATTCCAAAGACTGTTGCTAATAATGTTAAAAGTCCGAAGTCTACGCCTTTCTTATAATCTAAATAGTAAATTACTGCAAACAGAACAACTGTGACTGCTAGTGCGGCAAAATCTGTTGTGTTAATGCTCATTTTGTTACACATCCTCTCTTATAGTTTTTCTTTTTCATAGTTTTCCAGTAGGAATTATTCGTATAATATCATTTCCTAGTAATACTGTCAAGAATATTTGATGCTTCGTTTTTTTATACAATTTTGATTTGTTGATAGTGTTGCATGTATGAGTCAGAAAGAAACTTACGAACACCGATTTATCGAGATGTTTATGAAGCATAATAACATTACCTTCTGTCTGAAAATCCCCTATTTTACAATCAATGCTGTTCTCCATACACACCACTTAAATTTTCAATCTTGTGAATTGTCCACTCTATAGACTTCAGGTATATGATAAAAAT
>ENA-OQDC01000851-OQDC01000851.1-human-gut-metagenome-genome-assembly--contig:-NODE-851-length-18691-cov-3.410364_pt1 | contig 18691 bp, 20 predicted proteins | sample MGYA00242770_ERZ504601 | MGnify/ENA primary metagenome ERZ504601 (study PRJEB26092, sample SAMD00036305) | human gut metagenome | host: Homo sapiens | study: EMG produced TPA metagenomics assembly of...
ACTGGAGCTGTAAAAGATGGTGTAAGTGAATACAACTTTCAGTTGAAAAATCCTAAGTCAGAAAAAATGAAAAGTTATATTATCTATGGAAATGAAGGTGACATTCCAATATGGGATTGGGAGGCTTCTCTTTGTTACCTTTGATAAGGATGATGCTAGTAAAGAAAGAACTAAAGAAAGAATTCAGGACTTCTTCGATGACTACGATATTAGAGAATATGGTAATCTTTGGGATGAAAGATACAATATAACAACATTTCCTCGCTTAAATTATTTTAGAGGAGATGGCTATAATTTTTATAAGATGGTCTTTTACTCAGATGAATTTACAAATTTTCCACTTAGTCTTGATTTAATAGGTAAGAACGAGAATTTTAAGATTACTATTACGGATTCTTCCCTAGAAGAAGAATCTAGAACAACAAAAGACGAAATCCATTATCTAAAATACTCTAAGTCTAATACTTACGATTCATCAAATAAAGAAGCATATATTAATGATGTACTAAATTATCATGCGAAATAACATAATCTTATTTATGTAAAAATGGTTAATTATCCTATTGGCTGTGTTTTTTCATGCAAAAAAACAAGACCATTTCTGATCTTGTTTTCCTTCTATACAACTAGGCTAATATTTTGTGTGCCAGATATCTTTGTCATATTGTTCGATTGTACGGTCAGATGAGAAGAATCCTGCTTTAGCAATGTTGTAAACAACTTTCTTGTTCCATGCATCTTGATCTTCGTAAGCTGCGTATACTTCTTCTTTCTTCTCGATGTATTCGGCCAAGTCAATCAATGTCATGAACCAGTCTTTAGAGATAAGTTCTTTGTAAAGACGTTCCAAACGTTCTTTATCCCCAACTTTTACAAGATCCTCGCTTACGATAAAATCAACAGCTGCTTTGATGTTAGCATCGTTTTCGTAGTAATCACGTGATACGTAACCTTCTTTTTTATAAAGGTCGATGATTGTATCAGAGTCTTTACCGAATATGAAAATGTTTTCTGGTCCTACCAATTCAGCGATCTCAACGTTGGCACCATCCATTGTACCAAGTGTAAGGGCACCATTAAGCATAAATTTCATATTACCTGTTCCTGAAGCTTCTTTAGAAGCCAATGAGATTTGTTCTGAAATATCTGTCGCTGGGATAAGGTGTTCAGCAACTGTTACGTTGTAGTTATCAACCAAGTGGACGTTGAGGTATTTGCTTACTTCTGGATCATTATTAATGAGTTCAGAAAGTGATAAGATCAAGTGAATGATATCTTGAGCAATAACATAGGCAGGAGCTGCTTTACCACCAAAGATGATTGTGATTTTACGTTTTGGAAGGTTTCCTTTTTTGATTTCTAAGTATTTGTGGATTGACATACAAAGTCATTCATTTGTTGACGTTTGTATTCGTGGAAACGTTTGACTTGTGTATCGATGATTGAATTTTCGTCAAGATCAATACCTTTATTGGCTTTAAGATAACGTTTAAGAGCTAATTTGTTATCATATTTGATTTGAGACAAACGTTTGTGTACTGCAGGATCATCTGCAAAGGCAGCTAATTTCTCCAATTGAGTGGCATCAGTAAGGTAATCATCACCAATTAACTCTTTTATGTAATCAGCAAGTTCTTGGTTAGCGAATTCCAACCAACGACGGAATGAAATACCGTTTGTTTTGTTGTTGAAACGTTCTGGGTAAAGGTCGTAGAAAGGTTTCAACTCAGATGTCTTAAGGATTTCTGTGTGAAGCTTTGCAACACCGTTTACGCTTGTAGAGAAGTGGATATCCATGCGGGCCATGTGAACACGGTTGTGTTCGTCAATAATTTGAACACGTGGATCATCGAATTTGCCACGAACGATGGCATCCAATTTCTTGATGATAACAACAAGGTGTGGAACAACTTCTTCAAGATAGTCAAGAGGCCATTTCTCAAGGGCTTCAGCCAAGATAGTGTGGTTTGTGTAACCTACCATTTTGCTCACGATTGCTACTGCTTCATCAAATTCAAATCCATGTTTTTCTGTCAAAAGACGAATCAATTCAGGGATAACCATTGATGGGTGAGTATCGTTGATTTGTACGAAAGCGTAATCTGGAAGATCGTGAAGGTTAGAACCACGTTCGATAGCTTCGTCAATCAAAAGTTGAGCAGCGTTTGACACCATGAAGTATTGTTGGTAGATACGCAAGAGCTCACCTTTACGAGTTGAATCATCTGGGTAAAGGAAGAGTGTCAAGTTCTTTTGAATTTCATCTTGATCAAAAGTGATTCCTTTTTCAATTAAACCATAGTCCAAACCATTGATATCGAAGAGGTTAAGGTAGTTCTTAGTTTCTTTCTTGTAACCCAAGACATCCAAACGGTCCAAACGAGATTTCAAAGTGAAGTTTTTGAATGGAACATCGTAAGAGATGTCAGTTGGAACCAACCATGATTGATCTTCAATCCAGTAATCTGGTTCAGCATATTGTTTGTTATCTTTGAAGACTTGTTTGAAAAGACCACAGTGGTATTTAAGACCGACACCTTCACCGTTAATGCCAAGTGTTGACATAGAATCTATGAAACATGCAGCCAAGCGTCCCAAACCACCGTTACCAAGAGATGGTTCTGGTTCAATATCTTCGATTTCACTGATTGATTTTCCGGCAGCAGCTAATTCAGCTTTCACATCTTTATAGATACCCAAGTTAATCAAGTTATTAGACAAAAGTTTACCAATCAAGAACTCAGCTGAGATGTAGTAAACTTTACGTTTACTATCATTTTTAGGTTTTGAAGCAGCTGCTTCTTTTACAAATTCTAACAAAAGGTAGTAGATTTCTTCGTTTGAAAGTTCTTTAAGGTTTTTATTTTTCGATTCAACGTAATTTGTAAATGTAAACATTTTATTTATTTCCTCGATTTCCTCGATTATATCTTTCTGTAATATCAGTCAAAAATTCTTTTTTATCAACGGTGATTTCACCTGGAAGCATACGCCATCTCCAGTTTCCTCCAACTGTGTTAGGGATGTTTTTACGGCTATTTTCATTTTTATCAAGAATATCTTGCATAGTCGCAATAGCTGTGTTACTTACTGTTGCGAAGAGTGTGCGAAGAAGGGCACGTGTGATTGGTTCACCTTGACGACGGTTGATATAAGCATCAGTGTAATCACGTTGCTCTTGTGTCAAGTTATTATACCAACCATTAGTAACTTCATTATCATGTGTACCAGTGTAAGCCACTGAGTGTTGTGTGTATGCGTGTGGAACATAAATGCTGTTACCGGTGGTATCATAGAAACCAAAGTGAAGAATCTTCATTCCTGGGTAACCACAGTCTGCAAGAAGTTTACGTGTCTTATCATCAATATTACCAAGATCTTCGGCAATAATCTTAAGATCACCCAACTCTTCTTTAACCACTTTGAAGAGGTCATAACCAGGTCCTGGAACCCATTTACCATTTTCAGCAGTTTCATCTCCAGCAGGAATTTCCCAGAAATCAGAGAAACCTTTGAAGTGGTCGATACGCAAGCAATCAAAAAGTTTGAATGATTCTTGAATACGGAAGACCCACCAAGCATAGTTTTCTGCTTTGTGTTTATCCCAATCATAAATTGGATTCCCCCAAAGTTGTCCTGTTGGTGAGAAGTTATCTGGTGGAACTCCGGCAATGTAACGTGGCTTACATTCAGCATCTAATTTGAAAAGGTGTGGTTGAGTCCAGACTTCCACACTATCAGCTGAAACGTAGATTGGCATATCACCAATAATTTGAATACCGTTCTTATTAGCATAGGATTTCAACTCTGCCCATTGGCTAAAGAAGAGGTATTGCACAACTTGATGGTATGTGATAACACCAGTAAGTTCTTTGCGAAGCTTTTCAAGAGTTGCTTCATCACGTTTAATCACTTTTTTATCATCCCAATCTTGAAGGGCTTTGTTACCAAAGTATTCTTTGATAGCCATGAAGTCAGCATAATCTGCCAACCAGTTAGCATTTTCAGCTTTGAAAGTTTCAAACTTCTTAGCTTCGTTTTCATCTGCCAAGATTGCTTTGACTGCTTTTTCAAGAAGTGGGCGTCGTGCTTCGTAAACTTTAGCGTAGTCGATAAACTCTGGATCTGAACCAAAATCAGAACCTTCAACATCTGCTTCAGTCAGGAATCCGTCACGAATAAGGAAATCCAAATCGATAAAGTGAGTATTTCCCGCTATTGCTGAGAATGATTGGTAAGGTGAATCTCCATAACTTGTAGTAGTCAATGGCAAAATTTGCCAGTATGTTTGCTTTGTTTCTTTCAAGAAATCAACAAAGTCGTAGGCTGCTTGACCGAAAGATCCGATTCCGTAGTCACCTGGAAGTGATGTGATGTGCATTAAAACACCGCTTGCTCGTATGTTCATAAAGTTTACCTCGAATTATTTTTTACACTAGCGATTATAATGCAAACGGTTGCACGTGTCAAGAATTTAGTGCTCTGGATTTTCTGAAAAACGATTGTCGATTTTCTGAAAAACGATTGTCTAGGTAATAAAAAATGGTTGCTAACTTAAGTTACCAACCAAAAGTAAATATTTAAACCTTTTTTATCCCATTGAGACACTTTCTCTTTCAATGAGTCTAAATGGAATTGTTATTTTCTGTGCCTTAGTTTGAGGATTTTTAAGAAGATCCAATAGCCTTTGGACGCTTTCCTTACCCAATTCTTTAATATTAATGTCATAGGTAGTTAGGAAAGGGTGCATGATTTCAGCAAAAATTGAATTATTGAAAGAGATAATGGCGTAATCTTCTGGAATTCTGATTCCCTGATTATTTAACCAGTGTATGAACCGTAGGGCAATCAAGTCATCTTTAACTATTAAGGCAGTCAGTTGATAAGATTGCAAGCTCTCTATCAATGAATCAATGACTCTAGATGAAAAAACAAGTTCTGGATAAGTTTCTAAATTAAATTCGTTAGTCGCTTCAATATATCCTTGATAATGTTCTTGACCTACTTGACCAAAAAGATCATCTGTTACAAAACCAATTTTTTGGTGACTTTTAGCCCTTAAAAAATTAACAGCTTCTTGTCCAAGTTCTTTATTATCATTATCGATATAGGTTACTTTATCATTGTTATCAACTGCTGCTCCAACAACTACGAAAGGAACTTTTTCTTTCAATAGGTAGTCTTTAACCGGATCGTTTGTTTCTGAATAGAGAATAATAAAGCCATCAGCTCGTTTTTGACGATACATGAGCTCGACCTGTTTAACTAATTCTTCAAGTAGGGCGTCCGTAGCAATACTAACAACTTGAGAGTTAGAACTAGCTTCTTCATTAATGGCTGTTATAATCTCCATATAGAAGGGTTGGCTAATATTTTCACGGTCTGTTAAAGGAGGAAGAACAACACCTAAACTATGTGTTAAGCCTGTTGCCAACATTTGTGCTGCTGAGTTTGGTACATAACCTAATTCATCCATAGCTGCTCTTACTTTAGCTTTGGTTTCTTTTGATATGGACGGATTATCCTTTAAGGTCCTGCTTACTGTTGATGGGATGACACCAGCCCTCCTGGCAATATCTTTAATTGTAGCCATCATTTCCCTCTCATTCTCATAAATATTTCTTTATAGTCGTAAAATACAAGAATAATTATAAAAAAATAATTATAAACAAAACACTTGACATATTATGATAACGGTTTCATAATGTATACCATAAAATAAATTTCTGGAGGGAATAGAGATGAAAAAATGGCAAAAGGTATTACTTGGTAGTGCTGGACTTCTTGTGGCTGGTTCGCTTTTAGTAACGTGTGGCTCAAGCTCAAGCAAGAACTCAAGTTCGAATAGTAAGACCTTGAAACTTTGGGTTCCAACTGGTGCCAAGAAATCTTATTCAGATACAGTAGCATAATTTGAAAAGAAATCTGGCTACAAAGTTGACATGGTTGAAATGGCAGATTCAAACGCTCAAGAAAACTTGACTAAAGATGCTTCTACTGCTGCAGATGTCTTCTTACTTCCACATGACCAACTCGGTAAGTTGGTAGATGCTGGAGCTATCCAAGAAATTCCAGAGAAATAATCAAAAGAAATTGCTGAGCAAGATACTGAGCAAGCTGCTTTAGGTGCTCAATACAAAGGTAAAACTTACGCCTTCCCATATGGTATCGAAACACAAGCTACTTACTACAACAAGTCTAAGCTTAATGAAGAAGATGTTAAATCATATGAAACAATCACTTCTAAAGCTAAATTGGGTGGCAACTTGAAAGAAGTTGATCCTTATGTAACTGCTCCTCTCTTCCTTTCAGTTGGCAACACACTCTTTGGTCCAAAGGGTGAAGATCCAAAAGGGACTAACTGGGGTAACGAGGCTGGTGTCAACGTTCTTAAATTCATCGCAGTTCAAAAAGACAGCAAAGGATTTGTAAATGTCGATTCAGCTAACATGATGTCTAAATTCAGAGATGGTTCAGTTGATGCATTCCAATCAGGACCATGGGACTACGCAGCTGCTGCTAAAGTTGTTGGTAAGGACAATCTTGGTATCGCTGTGTAGTCAACAGTTAACATCGGTGGCCAAGATGTTCAACAAAAAGCCTTCTTGGGTGTAAAACTTTACGCAGTAAACCAAGGCTGACGGTCGTTTTCACATGGGGATTATGACTGTCCCTTTGATTGGGGTTTTGTTCTTCACAATCTTGCCTTTGATCTATGTGGTCTGTTTGGCCTTTACTAACTTTGACCACAATCACCCAGCCCCTAAATCACTCTTCGACTGGGTTGGCTTCGCAACTTTTGGTCAAGTTTTAGAAGGTCGTATGGCTGGTACTTTCTTCCCACTTTTGACTTGGACCTTGATTTGGGCAGTTGCCGCAACAGCAACTACTTTCTTCTTCGGTATTGTCCTGGCCCTCTTGATTAATACTAAGGGGCTTAAATTCAAGAAAGTATGGCGTACTCTATTCGTTATCACTATCGCCGTTCCTCAATTTGTATCACTACTTTTGATGCGTAACTTCCTTAATGACGATGGCCCTTTGAATGGTTTGCTTCAAACCTTTCATATCACTAATGGACCTCTTCCATTCTTGACTGACCCATTGTGGGCTAAGTTCTCTATTATCTTTGTTAATATGTGGATTGGTATTCCATTTACAATGTTGGTCGCAACTGGTATCATCATGAACTTGCCAACTGAGCAAATTGAAGCAGCTGAAATTGATGGAGCAAGTAAATTCCAAATTTTCAAGAGTATCACTTTCCCACAAATTCTCTTGATTATGACTCCTTCTTTGATTCAACAATTCATCGAACTGATAGAGGAAAATAGGAGCAAGGTCAATCATTATTTTCAAACTGTAAACGGACTATTCAAACGCGAAACTTGAAGCGACTAATAAGTTGATCAAAGACATCAAACGTTTGGGCTTCGGTTTTAGAAACTTCATCAACTTTAAGAAGCGTGTCTTCATCACACTGAACATACATAAAAAGAGGACCTATCCGGTCCTCTCTAGATGTTAGCTTTTCGTTACCCACTACAGTTGACAAAGAGCCCTGATTTTTTGTTATGATCGCAATACATTCTAACGTTTACCTCCTTACAGTTATTAAAGATATCTCTATCAAACTAGGATATAATATCCCTTGGCACCTCGGAACCGCTTACGAAGGGAGGTGAGATTGCCTATGATGGATTTACTATTCAAAACTATCATCGGCCCCATTGTGGTCAGTATTATCCTTCGTCTGGTAGACAAATGGCTAAACAGGAATAGATACTGCTTGCTAAAAAAACCCGAGCTTATCTGGAAGTTAGCCCGAGGTCTTTTCTTGCCTATAATGTAGACTTACTATTCAATACAAGTGTATTATGTCATAAAAGCTTAGAATTGTCAAGAAACTTGAAGATGTTCACTAAGTAGAGATCCTAGTCTTTAGTTTTGTCTTCTTCGTCTTTTTTATCATGATCAGTCTTATTTACGGCTGCTTTAAATTCGGCTAGCATTTTACCGATAGATTGACCGAGTTCTGGCAAGCGTTTAGGACCAAAGATGAGGAGGGCTCCTAGGACAATGATGATAAGTCCTGGAGCTCCGATATCACGTAGAATTCCCATGAGATTTCCTTTCTATTTATCTTTATATTTTCTTTGTTTACGTTTATAAATAAGCTTACTAAGAGTTACGCTAACTTCATAAAGCAAGATTAAAGGAGCAGTCATGGCCAAGTCGCTAATAAAGTCAGCTGGTGTCAGAATCACCGCCAAAACCAAGAGAACAAAGTAAGCATAGCGTCTATAGCGTGTCAAAAATACTGGTGTCAATATACCAATAGAGGTTAGGAAACTAACAACTACAGGAAATTCAAAGAGAACAGCCAAAGGCACTGTCGTATGCAGTAAGAAAGTAAGGTAGTTTTGTGCTGTAATTTGTGTATTAAAGAGTCCTTCACCTAGTTTCAAAAGCACTTCCAAGATAGATGGACTCACAAAATAATAGCCAAAGGCCAAACCCAAAACAAAACAGACAAAAGTTGCTGGAATATAGGCAAAGATAGCACGCGCTTCATTGTCCCTCAAACCTGGTTTCACAAACTGCCAAATCTGGTAGGTGGTAAAAGGCAAGGTGACCGTAAAAGCCATGAGACTGGCTAAGTTAATATAAATCCAGAGAATATCGTTAGGTCCTAGAACCAATAAGGGCTTTTCAAATCCTCTGGTCAGATAAGCATAGATCTCCCCAGCAAACAACAAGGTAATACAAAAAACTAGGAAAAAGCATAACACTACTGCAATGAATCGTCTCCGAAACTCCACTAGATGCTCAACAATGGTCATCTCATCTCTACTTCTTGCCATGCTGCTTCACCGTCACAAAGGCAATTATAACAATAAAGATAAGTTGTGGTATCAAGACTTCCCAGCTTGGATAGATTCCAGCCCAATCAATGGTTGGGAAACCACTAATCAAATGATTAGACATCATATTAGTCAACTGAAGGGCATGAATACTGACACCGAGCATCTTGAAGGCCAGAGCATAAATCAACCAAGTCAAAATAAAGAAGATGCGGTGCGGTTTAATATATTGACTAGCTTTAGTCATAGCTACAGCAATGATAACAAGAACTGCAATGGCTGAACCAATACCAATCAAAAAATTAGCTGTCGTGATACGTGGGATAATACCAACATAGAAAAGAATAGTCTCGGCACCTTCACGGAAGACAGCCAAGAAACTGAGAGCAAACATGGATACAAAACTTCCAGTGGCTGTCACTGTTTTCATCTGACGGTCCATAAAGTCATTCCACTGTTTGACTGAAGACTTGCTGTGGAGCCAGATACCGATAAGAATCATCATCGCAACTGCAAAGATACCAACGCCACCTTCAATAATTTCACGGTTAGCCCCTGAGGTCACAGCTGGAAAGACAACTTGTAAGATAACAGCGATTACTGCGCTGGCAAGAACACCAGCAACAGCTCCGCCATAAACCCATTTGAGTCCTTTACGCATCTTAGCTGCCTTAAGAGTTGTCACAAGGGCCATGACGATGAGGAGGGCTTCAATCCCTTCACGCAAGAGAATCAACATGGCATCAAAGGCATTATAAGAAGCACTGGTATCGATAGCAGATAGGTCTGTAATCAAGGCTTGCAGTTTGTCTCGATAAGCTTTTTCTTTTCCCTTTACCATGATAACAGGCGTTTCGCTCTCCACGCTCGCATAGAGGCTAGGGTTAGTCATGCTCACGTCATCTTCAATGGTTGGCCAGATAGTGATGAACTTCTTCATAGATGCCGCAGCCGTTTTTTCATCACCTGCTTGGAATTGACTTAGAGCCTTTTCCAAGAGCTTAATACCATCTTTTTAGGGTTAAACTTGAGCTTGTACTATCAAGAGGAACACCCTTGATAAAGTCATCAATCCCACCCTTAAGATCATCATAGGACGACTGGATGCTGGTGAAATCAGTAGGCTCCGTCTCAATACTGCTTCGCAAAAGTGAAATAGCCGTCTCAATCTTGCCGTAGTAGGCAGTACTATGGTCACGGACAACAGCTTCATTTCGCGTCCAAGCATTATTCAATTCGCCGTAAGTTTTGCGGGTCTCAGCTAAGTCTTTAGCCGTAATGGCATCCTGTAAGTTCTTGAAATAAGGATTGAAGTGGGTCTCAAGTTTTTCCTTTTCGGCATCCAAGTCAACAGGATTTTGCTCTTTCTCAAATTTAAGGAGGGCTGACGAGATAGAGGTTAGGTCCTCTTCTGTCACGTCACCTTTAATATCAAGAGCCTTGCTAACTTTTTTACCAGCCTTGGAATCGTGATTTTCCTTTGTTTCGAAATCAGTCTTAATCTCAGCAACCAATTCCTTAGCTTTTGCTTGATCCTTGTTTTGAACAGCTGTTGTTGCATCTGTAATTTTGATATAGAGATCACTATAGGATTCAGCAGCTACTGGATAGGTCCAGAATAAAGCTAGAAGCCCAAGCAAAACGAGGAGTTTATTCAAAGAGTGCTTGACCAAGGTAGCCTCCTTTCTCCACGCCAGCAAAACAAGCAAAGAGCCCGCTTCCGATATGGGTGATATACTCATTCATCTTGTCTACAGCTCCAAGATTGGTCTGTATTTTGACAAACGGTCTGGGTCCTTCTGGTAGGCAATGAATATCAAACCTGCATCAAACTGACCCGTTCTTTCATCAATGCCATCTGAATAGGAATAGGAACGACGTAAGATAGGAAGATTTACTTCTTTGGCCAAACGCACATGGGAATCTACAGGAAGTTTAGATAAATCTACTTCATCAAACTCATCTTTCTTGCCAAAAGGAGCGCCTGATTCCTTGTAACGACCAAAGGTATTTTCCTGTTCCTGTAAACTGGTACGATCCCAAGTTTCCAAGTGCATCTGGACCAGGCGAAGAGCCATATAAGAACCACCCTTCATCCAATCCTTACTATCAGCCCAGACAACCTTGTCGAATTCCTTTTCCTTCGTTACATTAGCAGTTCCGTCCTTGAAACCAAAGAGATTGCGAGGCGTTTCCTTACGGTCACCAATAGCTGCAAAACCTGACTTGCTCCACTTCATAGTGATTTTATTACGACCTTTGCGAATCAGATTGCGGACAGCATGGAAGGCTACTTGTTCATCATCTGCACAGGCTTGAATGACGATATCTCCACCCGTATACTTGTCCTGCAACTGCTCCTTTGGAAATGGAGGTAAATCACGGAAGAGCTTAGGACGCTTGGATTCTAGGCCAAGCTTTTTAAGAAAATCAGCCGAAACTCCAAAAGTCAGGCTAAGGCGATAGGGATTGAGTCCCACGGTTTCGCCTGTATCCATAGGAGGCAAGAGGGCATTAGAACCGTCTTTTTTGACTAACTCTCCTTCGACCAATTTACTACTATAATCGGTCCAGTCTTTAAAAAGCTGGATGACTTCTTTTTTATCGGTTGTATGAAGATCTAGCACCACCAAGTAGCAAGCCTTCTGCATGGGAGTCGTAATCCCAGCCTGGTGCTTACCAAAAAAGCTAATATCTTCATCCCCATCTAGGGCTTTTTTACTTGAACGATCCTGATTAGCAAAAAAAGCAGATGCACCAGAAAGACCAAGTGCAAGCCCAGCCCCTCCAATACCTGATTTTTTAAGAAATTCACGACGGTCCATTTTTTGGTCTAAAAATTTTTCATCAGTCATTTTTCTTATTTCCCATCTAGGATAACACCAATTTGTGATAATGGTTCACCAAGTTTAGTTACAGCTTCGGCCAATTCCTTAGTATCTGCCTCACTCAAATCTGTATAAGACTTATAGTTTTTCTCATCAATCATGTGTTTGTCCAAAAGACCGTTGACATTCTTGAATTCTGTTTCCAAAGTCTTAACAAGCTTAGCATCTTTCTTCTGGATCAATGGCTTGAAGAGTTCAAAGATTTTTTCTGCCCCTTCAATATTGGCACGGAAGTCGTAGAGGTCAGTGTGTGAGAAGACTTCTTCTTCACCTGTAATCTTTTGAGTGGCCACTTCGTTAAGAAGGTCTACTGCTCCTGTCAACATGATATCTGGAGTGACTTTAACAGTTGCGATTTTAGCCTTGAGTTCTTTAATATCGTTAACCAATTGATCTGCATAGGCATAGGCAGTTGTACCCTCTGTCGTGTTGTCTTGCCACATGATGCGTTCAATACGGTGGAACCCTAACCAGCCGTCTTCTGATTTATTTTCGTCCATGTAATCAACCCAAACGGTAGTCGATTTTCACGTCAGACTCACCAAAGCTTTCTGCAATTGGCTCTGAACGTTCGTAAGCCATACGAATCAATGGGTATTGCTTCTTGGCTTCTTCAAGATTTCCTGACTTGAGGGTCTCACTGAATCCTTCGGTATCTTTCAAAAGCTGATCGATTTCGCCTTCCACGAAAGTTTTGTAATCACTTGTGGCCTGCTTCAATAGCTTTTGCTCACTAGCTGTGAGTTTTGAGCTAGTTGAGCTTGAATGACTTGAATTGCCAGATTTGGCACAAGCCGTCAATAAAAGTCCTGATGCTAAAAGAATAACACCAAGTTTGCTAAGTTTTTTCATGAATGTCTCCTATTTTCAAGATAGTGTTCGACATTTGTCGTTATATATGTGAATCGTCGTTTTATCATTAATAATGAACGAACGATGGTAAGTCAATTATGATCTCTCGTATGTAAGAGAACATAATCTAAAATAACAGCAGAAACCAGTGCTGTCAACGGTTTTAGGCTATTTAAGAACTATTCTAAAGATCAGATAAGAATGATTATAGATAAGAAAAAACCAAGGAATTCTTACTCCTTGGTTTTTGACTATTTATTGTCCGGCATATTTTGAAGCTTCTTCAAAAATCAATTTAGTTGATTCCAAACCACCACCTGAGAGGTACCACAAATCTGAGGTAAGTGTAACAATATGTCCATTTTTACCAGCATTTGTTTCTTGTAGAAGGCTATTATTTAGAATATCAGAATTCTGTGTATCATCACCACCAATAGCTAGTGTACGGTCAATTACAAAAATGAAGTCTGGATTTACTTGGTTAATACTTTCAAAGCTAAGAGAAAATAAATGATAACCTCCACCTTTTTGTTCTTTTGAAGCTTTCTTCTCATTTTTCTCATCCTTGCCTTTTTTACCTTGTTTTCCTCCACCATGGGTTTCATTTGGAATTTCCAAACTTGTTGGTTTAAAGCCTAGGCTGTTGTAGATAAATGAAAAGCGACCTTCCGGTGATACACCAGCTATATTTCCCTCATTAAGCATGACTGTCAAAGTTGTTGACTGAGTATCCTTATTGGCTTCTTGCGCTTTTTTAACGATTTGATCAATCTCTGAAAGCTTAGTTTTTGCTGTTTCTTCAGCCTTATCGCCAAATACCTTCGCAAGCTCTTGAATATTAGTCTTCACAGAACCCCAATAGTCTTTTGAGCTTGTTTCGAAATAAACTGTTGGTGCAATTTTCTTGAATTCTTCCATTTGGCCTTGTGTACGATTAGATAGAATGATTAGGTCTGGCTCAAGCTCTGCAATCTTTTCCAAATTAACTTCTTTCAGATTACCGACATTAGTAATGCCTTTTTTATTTTTGAAATCACTGAGGTAGCTTGGTAGCCTATCTATTGGTAAACCAACAATACTATCTTCTTTACCAAGTGCTCGAATGGTATCAGCTACACCATAATCCAAGACAACGATTTTTTTAGGATTTTTAGGTACTTTATTATTACCTGTAGAGGTTTTAATTGTAACAGTCTTTTCTTGAGTTGCACTACTGTTTTTTCCTGAGCCGTTTGAACAAGCCACAAGAGTAAGAACTGATACAAGCGCTACAAGAGCTAAAAACAATTTACGCTTTTTCATAAATTCCATCCTTATCTATATAAGCAGATTTTCTTGCCATCGATATCTGCGATTGTAATTTTCATATCATAAAGCCTGCCTAGGATATCTTCAGTCATCACCTGATCTGGACTCCCGTGACTAAAAACTTTACCATCTTTAAAAGCAACCATGACATCAACGAACTGGCTGGCAACATTAACATCATGGATAACAACGACGACCGATTTTTCCAAAATCGTCCACCAAACTTCTCAAAGTTTCATCATGAGAATTCCCTGTTTGATGTCCAGATTATTGAGAGGTTCATCCAATAGAATAATATCCGTATCTTGTGCAAGGATCATAGCAATATTGACGCGCTGTAATTGACCGCCAGAGAGCTGATCAATGCGTCTTTTTCGGAAAGTATCTAGGTTCATATAGGTAATTGCCTGATCAATTTTTTGATAGTCCTCAGTTGATAATCTCCCTTGACTGTATGGATAACGGCCAAAGGAAATCAGTTCTTCAACAGTCAATTTCACCTGATAATCAACCTTTTGCTTTAACATTGAAAGTTCCTTTGCCAAGTTCAAAGAGTCCCAACTCTCAATTTCTTGTCCTTTAATATAAAGATAGCCTTTCTCTTTAGGCAAGAGACGACTGATCAAGGACAAAAGTGTAGATTTTCCAGCACCATTTGGACCAATAAAAGCTGTAAATTTCCCTTTGTCTATAGAAAGTCCAACTTCATCAAGAACTTGATCTTTTCCATAGGATTTTGACACCTTATCTATATTAATCATAATTTACGACGCTCCTTATACAAGAGATAGAAAAAGAATAGACCTCCGCCCAGTTCAATCATAGTACGAACACTGATACTAAAATTAAACACGCGTTCAACCAGTGTTTGAACCACAAGAAGCATAACGTAACCTAATAAACTCCCAACAATAAAGAGAGTTTGATGCCGGAAATCCTTAACCATCTGATAAGTTAAATTAGCCAAAATAAACCCAAGATAGGATAGGGGGCCAACTAAGGCAGTTGAGGTAGCTACTAGAATCACAACAAACCAAAGAATTTGAGTTTGCTCCTTCTCAACATTGATACCCAATAATCTGGCATTATCCTTACCAAGATAAAAAATATCCAAAACTCTTCCCTTACGATATAGGAAACTGCAAAGAACAAAAGTTATCCCAACTGCTAAGTATAAAATCTCTTGATTAACATTTTGCAAGGAAGCAAAAAGCTTAGACTGAAGCTTATCATACTTGTTTGGATCCATCACGACCTGAAGAAATGTCGATAGACTCCTGAATAGTGTCCCCAGTGTCATACAAATTAAGAGAATCAACCTAATACCTTTGCCCAATAAATTTTTTTATCATAGGTAGCAAGGACAGAAAGAAAGCACATTGCAAGCTCATGACAATCAAAAATTCGGTCATTGACCGCGGTGCTACTCCCTGTGACCAACGCCAAAAGATAGCTAAAAAGAGAGATTGCATAAGGACGTAAAAACTCTCTAATCCCAAGACTGATGGTGTCAAAAAGCGATTCCCTGTCACTGCTTGAAAGGACACCGTGGTAAAGCTTGAAATCAGCGCTACAAGCAGATAGACTAAGAGTTTCTTTACTCTCAAATTAAGAATATAGCTATTTGGCACACTTGCTGTCGGAAAAAGGTAATAAGATGTAGCTAAGAAACCCAGGCATGCAAGAATGAGCAATAGGATTAGTGTAGATCTTTTAATCATTGTCATGCATCTTTTCCTTTCCAAATAAGCATCAGAAAGACAAGGGTTCCAATGACACCCAAAATCAATGACACAGAAACCTCATAAGGCCAAATGACAAGACGTGCTACGATATCACAAGCAAGTACTAATATCATACCAACCAACATAACTAAACTTAGGGTATTTTTGAAGAAATCTCCAGCAAACTGACGAACTAAATTCGGTACGATAACGCCTAAGAAAGGAAGAGCACCAACCGTTATCATAGTAATTGCTGAAGTTAGAGACACCAGTACTAAGGCAAGAGTCTCCATAGTCTGGTAAGATAGACCTAGGGTACGACTAGTATCCTCACCTAGTGCCATGATTGAAAAAGTATTAGAATACCACCTAACAACTAATAAGACAAACACTAAGAGAAAAAGCCATTCATACTGATGTCTTTGGATCATCGAAAAAGAACCCTGACTCCATGAAGTCATAGATTGAGTAAGGTTAAAACGAAAGGCAATCGTTTCAGCAAAGGAACCAATAATGCCACTATAAATAAGTCCGACCAAGGGTAGGACCCATTTTTCCTTAAACTTCAAGCGACGAATAACTTGGATAAAAAGACTAGTAAATAGAAGGGACGAAATGAAGGCAAAGCTCATCTTTTGAAATAATGTTGCCTTACCAAAGAAGAACAGCGATGAAAGTATACCCAATTGTGCTGCCTCTGTGGTCCCTGTTGTCGATGGTGCTGCATAAGGATTTTGCGAGATAGTTTGCATTAGCAAGCCAGATAAACTAATGGCCGAACTCGCAAGTATTATGGCTAATGTTCTAGGCAGACGAGACTCCCAAAAAAGTTCCCAAGATTTGTGCTGTCCTTGAAATAATCCAAATAAACTAAACTGTCTATTTGAACCAATAGCCAATGATAACATAATGAGTAAGACGACTATTACCCATAAAATACACTTTTTCTTCATACAACCTCTTCTAATTACCAAAATAACCTTTAATCATAATCTCATCGAAAACCAATCCATAACTGACTTCGATACTATTAATTAAAGATTATGTTCTTACCTTATCAAATGTTACAAGTACTGTCAACGCTTTCTAATTATATAAGAATCATTCTAAAATATAGTTAAGAATAAGTATAAAAAAACAACGTTGTTTATAATAAATCAAAAAAAGCGAGACGGATCTAAACCTGAAAAATTTAGATTATCATCTCACTTATGTTAATTTGTTTTAAAAAATTTTTTGTTTTTGAAAATTAAAAGAAGAGACTTATTTTAGTTTCTTTGAAACATTGCGAACGTATTTCACAGCTTCAAAAATAATTACTTGATACGTCGTTTTCTAAGGAATCCTAGGCTAAGAATGCTTAGAAGACCTGCTAAAAAGAGTCCACGATTTGTCTTTTCACCAGTGGATGGCAGTTGCTTATCAGTTTGATGACTAGCTTCAGTTTTAGCCTAACCATTGTCACGATTAACAAGTTCTGCATTTCCAACAAGGTCCTCTTTACCTAAAGCCTTGACATTTGCTTTAGTTACCTCAGTATCTTTACCACCAAATGACCCGGTCTTTTCAGAAGGATTAGCTACTTGGTCAGTTGGTGTTTTAGCATTGATCAAACGAATAATAGTCGCTGTTAGTGGATCCAAGGTCAAGATGTGATTGTTGATTGTCACACCTGATAACTCACTAATTCCATATAGATTGACCTGATTTCCATTCGCCAAAACTATATAGGATAGACCATTTGTAATCTTGCTCAAATCAAACTGACGAGACTTGCTATCAGCATTGACATAGACAAGGTAGTGGTCCCCATTGAAAGCAACAGTTTGGTATCCCAATACCAAATCTTCTTGAGTGACATTGTTCGTACCTGGAACTGTCAATAGCGTCACACGTGCATCCACATTTGCTTTTGATTTAAAGTTGAAAGCATCTGTAGACTTACGTAGGGCGATTAAACCTTTGGCAAAGGCACGTGTTTTCGTATTTTCTGGGAATGACTTAGTATCAGTCGCCTTAGTACAGTCAAAATGGTTAACGGCGTCACTAAAATCATAAGAATCATGGATAAAGTACGGATAATCAAACGGATTTCCTTTTTTCCATCAACTAAAAGATGAGCTTTATTCGGCACCTTGTCCTCAGAAACCGGATAACGATAGGTAGGATCGCGGAACTGTTTCGTACGACCATATTCCTGACAAGAATGAATAAAGGGTGTTCCTTGAGCAGTCAAGACCATGAGGTTTTCTAGACGCAAGCGACGATGAATTACAGCATTATTCTCAGACTTGATTGGATCCTTCTTGATTGGGCGATGATATCAAAAAGGGTCAAATTATCGTGAGCAGCAATATACTGGATAACGTCACCTGGGGAATCAGTCTCAAAGTTAGTTGGTTACGCCTTGATATTGTCAAAAACCTTATTAATATCACGTTTTCCACCTGCGATGAAGGCAGGTGTCCCCCTCATTTGGATAACCTGATTTGAGGATATTTCGAATATTATCTGAAAATACAGCTACGGTATCTGTATTCTTCATCCAAGACTGATCGGCAGGCTGAACAGGGCTATTTTCATCGCCAGCATAAGTCACCCAGCCCTCACCAAGCATAATGAGGTTTGGATTTAGAGCGCGTGCAGCAAGGTAAGCCTTCTCGATACTTTCAGCATCATGGTCACCCATCATATCAAAATGGAAACCATCAACCTTGTATTCCTTAGTAAGATAAGCAATCGAATCCACCAAGACACGACGACTCATATAGTGAGTCGTGCCTAGACGGACCACCTCCAAAACTCGAACGTGGTGTGCCATCAGCATCCATAAAGTGATAGTAATTTGGCTCAAGGTCTTCAAAAATAGCTGTCTTGTAGGAAGAACTTATGAGACCTATTAAGAATACCACAGAATTAATCGGAATTAAAGACCAAAATATCAAGATTTCACTTGTTTTTGAAACTGACACTCATATCGAGATTCAAGCAAAACTTGATTACCCTGCACCATCATGTCCTCATTGCCATGGAAAGATGATCAAGTACGACTTTC
>ENA-OQDC01000852-OQDC01000852.1-human-gut-metagenome-genome-assembly--contig:-NODE-852-length-18661-cov-3.880166_pt1 | contig 18661 bp, 22 predicted proteins | sample MGYA00242770_ERZ504601 | MGnify/ENA primary metagenome ERZ504601 (study PRJEB26092, sample SAMD00036305) | human gut metagenome | host: Homo sapiens | study: EMG produced TPA metagenomics assembly of...
ATCAATTTACCCATATTTTTTTGAAGCAATCAGTAGAATTGAAACCTGATTATATATCTATGATTATGCCATCTCGTTGGTTTAATGGTGGCAAAGGACTAGATGATTTTAGGGCTAGTATGCTATCGGATAGTCACATTTCACGTATAGTTGATTTTTGTGATTCTAAATATTGCTTTCCTACTTCTGATATTGCTGGAGGCAATTTGTTATTTAATTATGGGATAAAAAAATATTCTGGTAATTGTTTGATGAAAAATGTACTCAAAAATGGAGCTACTTTTTCAGACATGCGTATCTTAAATGAGTATCCAGTATTGGTAAGTAATAATAGGGCAATTCATATTATACGCAAAGTTTTAAATCAGAAAGAATTGATGTTAAGTGAAGTTGTTTCAAGCAGAAAGCCTTTTGGCTTAGATTCGAGTGCTTCTTTTGATAAAGATGGTGATATATTTCTTAGAAGTAGCAAGGGAAATGGCACAATAAGAAGAGAAAGAATTAATTCCGGTTTAGATATGCTTGAAAAATATAAGGTCATTACTTCTAAAGTTTCATTTGAACATGCAGGTGTGCCTGATAAAGATGGCATGATGAGAGTTCTGTCGGTAGTCCAGGTGTTACCTAAGAATTCAGCTTGTACAGAAAGTTATCTGGTTAATGGAACTTTTGAAACAGAAGACGAAGCAATGAATATGGCGAAATACTTGAAAACTAAATTTGTTCGCTTCCTTCTAATGCAAATGCTAGCTTCTATGAATATGACTAAAAGCACATATTGTTTCGTACCTATGCAAAATTTTACGAAAGAATGGACTGACGAAGAATTATATGCCAAATATAGTTTGTCTGATGAAGAAATAGCTTTTATTGATAGCATGATTAAACCTATGAAATAACGGTAAGTCAAATATACAGCAAGAGTTTGTTTTAAGTTTGTACACCAAAACACTAAAGGCGTTCTACCGAAATGCGGTAGAACGCCTTTTGCATGACAGCAAAAAAATTATTTGCAGGACTGCTCAGCTTGCAATGCTTCAACCTGCTCAATCGGGAGAGAAGTAGCCTTGGCGACATCCTGCACGGAAAGTCCCATGCGGAAAAGACGCTTAGCAGTAGCGAGTTTCTCTTTAGCTTCGCCTTTGGCAATACCCACAGCTTCGCCTTCACGTCTTTCATCTAATAAACGTGCTTCCATAAGCATAAATTCTCGCCTCACTTTCGTATCTAATTTGAGATAACTGATTTCGTCGTCAATCTGTTTAGTGAAATCAGTAGTTACAATGCGGTTGTTTACATAATCATAAAAGCTCTTGATGTCTTTAGAAATATCGCCATGCGTACCTTTGGTGTTCAAAATCATGGTGGTCGCTTCATCCGGAAGCTCCAGCTTTAAATTCTCAAGACAACGCTTTTTAAAGGTATAAACGTAATTACCCTGTTTAAAGAAGTCAAAAACGCAAATAAAAATGATAAAAGTTGGCGGCAGCAGGTCATAAGGCTGGCCTGCCTGCAGCAAATCAAAATCAAGCAGCGCCTGGTAATAGCGGGAACGCTTGGGCAGGACATAGGTGTCCGTATGGGGATTCTTATTGTTCTTTACCTGCATCTCCAGATTATAATGAGTGTTTTTATCGTCCGCTACAATGATATCAAGGCGGATGCCGTGGCTATTGTAGTTAGGATCAATAGTTTTTTCTGCCTCCAGGTATTTGATATCTGCAATTTCTATCTGCAGCAGTTCTTCCAGAAGATGCTTACAGATGCGCTTGCGCGACATAACCTTTTTGAAGATGAAGTCACTTTGGATTGTCAGGTTTGCAAATTTTGTTGCCAGGTCTTGCATGGTTTTCTCCTTTCATTTTAACACATGTGAATAAAAAAATACATAGCAGTTGCAAAGCGCCTAAAAACAAAAAAGAGCAGTACCCTGACGATAAAAAATCGTCAGTTTGTACTACTCTTAGAATGTACCAGATAAATGGCCTTGCTTAAGCTTCTGCAGAAAATGCATCTGCAGGATATACTGCTTATTTAATTGTCCGCAGGTAAATGAGCCGAAGGCGTAAGGTTACTTGCGGGTTTGAAGAACTTAGTTTAAGTTTACTTGAAATATTGGGGAATGTCAAGGTAGTGGATAAAACGCCTTCACTCTTCCTCCGCCATCTATGCTATAATAATATGTAGAAAAACCAACGTGAGGAGCGATTATCATGAAATACGTTGCCTGTTACGGCGATTCTCTGGTGCAGGGCTTTCCCTTTGGCCCACGCTATTCCTGGACCGCTCAGGTGGAAAAGCTGACGCAGATTAAAATGCTCAACTACGGCGTTTGCGGTGACTGCTGCGATGATATCATCTACCGCATGCGCCAGTACGCGCTGCCGGAATATGTGCAGCACGTTCTCTTCCTAGGCGGTGCCAACGACATTCTGCAGGGACGGCGCATTGAGGACATCAGCCGCGATTACAAGCGTGTGCTGGAGTGGTGCGAGGAAAAGCAGTACAGCCTGTGCGTAGTGCTGCCGTTCATCAGTACGGAGCAGGCGCTCAACCGTCAGCTGCTGAACCTGCGGCAGGAGGCAGAGCATATCTGCGGCGGCAAGGCCTTCCTGATGGATTTGCAGCCTGCTATCGGCCTGGACGCCGGGGCACGCTTTAAGGCCTACGTTGACGGCATTCACCCCAAATCCCAGACGTATGAGGCGATGGGAATTACGCAGCGCCGCTGATCTGGCAAATGGCTGAAGGGAAGAAAAAGTAGGCTTAAGAAACTTTTTTTAAAGGATGACAAGTTAAAAATACTTGACAAGCATCGCTTTATGCTTTATACTTACATAGTCGACTAAATTTCGAGAGGGATAAATATGTCAGCAGAAGAAATTTTTTGCGCAGCGTATGCGCTTAGGCAGGCTCTTTGATATTTACGGCGGTCTTCTGACAGCTAAGCAGAAGCAATGCCTGGGACTGTATTTCTATGACGACTTGTCTCTGAGTGAGATTTCGGAGGAGCTGAGCGTTTCGCGTCAGGCTGTCCACGACCTGCTCAAGCGTGTTGAGCAGCTGCTAGAACGATATGAAGCATCACTGAAGGTGCTGAGCCGCGAGGAGGAGCTGCATGCTAAGCTGCAGCAGGCAATAGATTTGCTGGCAACTCCGGATGAGGCAAAAAAAGACGAGGCCGTGCAAATGCTGAAAGAGCTTTGCAGTGAAGGTAGGTAGATAGAATGGCATTTGAAAGTTTATCTGAAAGATTACAAAATGCATTAAAGATGTTCCGCGGCAACGGCAAGCTGACTGAGGAAGATTTAAAGGCTCCTATGCGCGAAGTGCGTATGGCGCTTTTGGAGGCCGACGTTAACTTCAAGGTTGTTAAGGACTTTGTAGCCAAGGTTAAAGAGCGCGCTGTTGGTGAAGCAATCGGCGAAGGCCTGAATCCGCATCAACAGATTATCAAGATTGTAAATGAAGAGCTGATTGAGCTTTTGGGCGGTACCCAAAGCAAGCTCACTGTTGCTCCCAAACCGCCGACAGTTATCATGCTGGTTGGTCTGCAGGGCGCAGGTAAAACCACTACCGCTGGTAAGCTGGCCAACTACCTGAAGCGCAAGCACAAAAAACCGTTGCTGGTTGCAGGCGACGTTTACCGTCCTGCTGCTATTACCCAGCTGCAGGTTTTGGGCGAGCAGCTGAATGTGCCGGTATTTACTCTGGGCGACAAGGTTTCTCCTGTAGAAATTGCCCAAAAGGCCATGGAAAAAGCACATAGCCTGGCATGCGATACGGTAATCATCGATACCGCAGGCCGCTTACATATAAATGAAGAGCTGATGGAGGAGCTGCGCAACATTAAGGGTGCTGTTCATCCTCAGGAAATTCTGCTGGTTGTAGATGCTATGACCGGTCAGGACGCAGTAACTGTTGCTGAGAGCTTTGACAAGGAATTGGGCATTGACGGCCTGATTGTTACCAAGCTCGATGGCGATGCCCGCGGTGGTGCGGTGCTTTCCGTAAAGGCTGTTACCGGCAAACCGGTTAAATTAATCGGTTTGGGCGAAAAGCTGGATGCTTTGGAACCCTTCCATCCGGATCGTATGGCTTCCCGTATTCTGGGCATGGGCGATATCCTGACTCTGGTAGAAAAAATCCAGTCTACAACAGACCTCGCCAAGGCTCTGGAGATGGAGAAAAAGCTGCGTAAGGATGAATTCACCTTAGAGCAGTTCCTGGACCAGATGCAGCAGGTTAAAAAGCTGGGTTCTCTGGAAACCATCTTAGGCTTAATCCCCGGCATGGGCGGCATCAGCCAAAAGCTGAAGGAAGCTAATGTGGACGAAAAGGAATTCGACCGCATCGAAGCAATTATCCGTTCCATGACCAAGAAGGAAAGACAAAAACCCGAAATCATCAACGGCAGCCGTCGTAAACGTATCGCTGCAGGCTGTGGCATGCGTGTACAGGATGTCAACAAGCTTCTGAAAAACTTCGAAGAAAGCAAGAAGATGATGAAGCGTATGCAGGGTATGGCAAAGTTTGCTTCCAAGGGCGGCTTCAAGCTGCCGTTTGGCAGATAATAAATGAAAAGTTCCATGTTGTGAGATATTAATTTAAGGAGGTGAAAATCAACATGGCAGTTAAAATCCGTTTAAAACGTATGGGCGCTAAAAAAGCTCCTTTCTATCGTATTGTTGTTGCAGACGCTCGTTCTCCTCGTGATGGTCGTTTCATCGAATCTATCGGTTACTACGATTCCACCGTTCAACCGGCTAGCGTAAAAATCGATGCTGAGAAAGCTATCGACTGGATGAACAAAGGCGCTCAACCGACCGATACCGTTAAAAACCTGTTCAGCAAGGATGGTATCATGAAAAAATTTGCTGAAGCTAAAGCAGCAAAATAATTTGAGGGGGCGTGATCTACATGAAGGAATTGGTAGAAGTTATGGCCAAATCTCTTGTAAATGATCCCTCTGCAGTAGTAGTGGAGGAGGAGACCACCGGTACAACAACGGTGCTTCGCCTCCATGTTGCTTCTGAAGATATGGGTAAGGTTATTGGAAAACAGGGCCGTATCGCAAAAGCTATCAGAACTGTTATGAAAGCAGTAGCAACCCGTGAAAATGTGAAAGTCATTGTCGAAATTATTTGATTGAGGATGGTATATCGCTATGGATAAAATGATCGTTAGGGTTCCCGTCGCTGTTAAAGCAAAAGTTACTGAAGATTTAAAGTTGAAAATTGTTGGAGATCTCCAAAATACCATAAAGAATATGGAGCTTGATCTGGAGCAATTCGAGTTCCAGGCTAAAAAAGGCATTGCATCAGGCTGCCAGCGATTTGAGCGTGCTTCCGGCTTTGCGCGAACAAATTGACATCGAAAGAAATAAGCGTACTGCTGCCAAACAAGAAGCAGAGGCTAAGCTGAAAAGAGCAGAAGCTCTGGAGCTGGGCGCTGAAATTGGTCATGGTACCCTGGAGCGTACTGTAGAAATTACTGTAGGCACCAATATCGATACCCTGATGGGCGCAGAAATCCTTACCGAAGACGGTAAGATTATCGCATTCCGCGAATAATCCATGGAAAACCAAATAGTTATTGGCAAAATTGTCGCTCCGCACGGTGTGCGGGGCGATATTCGTATATTGCCGTTAACCGATAAGCCGGAACAATTTTTAGACCTGGATTATCTGCTGTTGCCGGACGGTCGTAAGCTGACCATTAAAGCAGCACGCTTTCATAAAAGAATGGTGCTGGTGACTACTGCCGAAATCAAAAGCATGAACGAGTCCGAGCTGCTGCGCGGCATGGAGGTAAGCATTAACGCTGAGGACCTGCCGGAGCTGGAGGAAGGACGCTTCTATGTTGCCGACCTTATCGGCCTGCCTGTTTATGACGAGCAGGGCGAGCAAATCGGCACCTTTAAGGACGCACTGAGCACAGGCAGCAATGATGTTTATGTTATCGCTGTCCCCGGACAGAAGGATTACCTGCTGCCGGCACTGAAGAAATATGTCAAGGAAATCAATCTGGCAGAAAAGCGCATTGTCGTAGAGCTGCCGGAATGGGTTGAGGCAGAATGAAGTTTTTATTTGTAACCTTATTTCCCGAACAGATTGAGCAGGCCGCAAGCCACAGCATTCTGCAGCGCGCTGCCTCAAAGGGCCTGATTGAGGTGAGCTGCATTAATCCGCGCGATTTTACGCATGACGTGCATCGCACGGTGGATGATTCTCCCTTCGGCGGCGGTGCAGGCATGGTTCTGAAGCCGGAGCCGATGGTGGCTGCTATCCGCAAGGCGAAGGAGCAACTGCCCAACGCCCGTGTTATTGCGATGTGCCCGGGAGGACGCACGCTCAAACAGAGTATTGTTGAGGAATATGCCCACAGCGGACAGGATTTTATCTTCGTCTGCGGTCATTACGAGGGCTTTGACGAGCGCATCTTCCATTGGGTAGATGAAAAGCTGTCTATCGGCGATTACGTGCTCACCGGCGGCGAAATGCCTGCTATTATCGTGATGGACGCTATTTCCCGCTTTATTCCCGGCGTACTGGGCAAGATTGAAAGTGCGGAGGAGGATTCCTTCAGCACCGGTCTTCTGGAATACCCGCAGTACACCCGTCCGGTGAACTTTGAGGGCATGGAGGTGCCTGAGGTGCTGCGTAGCGGCAACCATGCGCTGATTAACAGCTGGCGCCTGAAGCAGTCGCTCAAGGCAACGCTCGCTCTGCGTTCCGACCTTTTGAGTGCGGAGCAGAAGGAGCTTTTGACAGGCCGCTTGCCCTATAAAATGAAAAAATCGGAGCGCCGCTTCTATGAGGAGCTGCGTGCCGAAATCGCTGCCGAGCAGGAAAAACGCGCAAGCGCCGAGGTGAAGGAGGATGAGGCGGATGGCTGATTTATATGTTGGCCTGGTCCATTATCCTATCTACAACAAGCGCATGAACGTTATCGCCGGCGCAGTGACTAACTTTGATATCCACGATATTTCGCGTACCTGCCGCACCTACAATGTGCAGGGCTATTACATCATCCATCCGCTGGAGGTCCAGAAGCAGATTATCGACAAGATACTTTCCTACTGGCAGGAGGGCTATGGCAAGGTGTATAACCCCGACCGTGCCGACGCGCTGAGCCGCGTGCTGTGGCAGCCTGATATCGCAAGTGCGGCGCAGACGATAGCAGAGCGCACAGGCAAGCAGCCTTACGTTGTCACTACGGATGCACGCATTTATCCCAACACCGTATCCTACAGCTTTATGCGCAAGCAGCTGCAGGAGGGTGACAGACCGGTGCTGCTTTTATTCGGCACAGGCTTTGGCATCGAGGCGGAAACTATGGCCAAATTTGATTATATTCTGGAGCCTGTTTACGGCCCCTGTGACTATAATCATCTTTGCGTGCGCAGTGCCGCAGCCATTATTCTGGACAGGCTTGCAGGCGAGGCCTGGTGGGAAAAAAATTAAAGAAAAATGCAAGAAATTATACACTTTTCTCTTGCATTAATTGTTTGTCTATGATACAATTTACGTTGTGTAATACGGACGGTCCGCTGTGGAGTTCGCACATGAACGTCTATGATTTAGGAGGAAACTATGAACATTATTGAAGTACTGGAACAAGAACAACTTCGTTCCGACATCCCTGAGTTTAAAGCAGGCGACACCGTTAAAGTTTATTGCAAAATCGTCGAGGGTACCCGCGAGCGCGTTCAGCTGTTTGAAGGCGTTGTAATTTCCCGCAGTGGCTCCGGCGTTCGTGAAAACTTCACCGTTCGTCGTATTTCTTACGGCATTGGCGTAGAAAGAACTTTCCCGGTTCACAGCCCGCGTATTGAGAAAATCGTTGTAGCACGCGTTGGTATCGTTCGCCGTGCTAAACTGTATTATCTGCGCAAACTGACTGGTAAAGCTGCTCGTATCAGAGAAAAACGCTAATCAATCTTTGTTTATAGTAAAAGGGACTGTAGTAGTACGGTCCCTTTTATTACGTTATGAAGCATTTATGCTTTAAAATAAAGCAATTTTACAATTATGTCATAACTGAAGCTGCAATCTATGCTACAATATATCTATATTATTGTAGTTAAAAATCCGGCCTGTGCCGGCAATAGAGAGGAGGCTCATTAGTTGAGCAAGAAAAGTGAAACCTCCTGGCAGGATTCTGCCAGTGACTGGCTTGTTTCGATTATTATTGCGGTAGCACTGGCATTCTGCATCCGCACCTTTTTGGTAGAGCCTTATATGGTAGAAGGCTCCTCTATGTATCCTACTTTGGTAAATCATGAGCGTCTTGTCGTTGATAAGCTGAGCTACTTTGTTACCGACCCGAAGAAGGGCGAAATCGTAGTCTTCCGCTTCCCTAAGGATCAGACGCGTGACTTTATCAAGCGCGTTATCGCAGTTGGCGGTGACACTGTGGAGATGCAGCAGGGCAAGGTATTCGTCAACGGCAAGCAGCTGAACGAAACCTATATCTACCACAATGACCCGAAGGGCAAAAATATTTCCGATTACCGCAAGGTAGTTGTTCCCAAGGATACCATCTTTGTATTGGGTGATAACCGTAATAACTCTGAGGACAGCCGTTTTGCCGATGTTGGCTTTGTGCCGCTGAAGCTGGTTAAGGGACGTGCGCTGGTTGCCTTTTGGCCGCTGGACAAGATGCGCGTGCTGAAGGCTGATACGGGTATGGGCGAATGATGCTGGAGGATTTTAAGATTCAGTGGTTCCCCGGACATATGACCAAGGCGAAGCGCATGATGGAAAGCCAGATTAAGCTGGTTGACGTTGTGGTGGAGATGCTGGACGCACGTATTCCGCGCTCCAGTACCAACCCCATGCTGCAGGATATCCTTGGCAGCAAGCCGAAGGTTATCGCACTGAACAAGATTGATATGGCAGACAAGGCCCAGACTGATGTGTGGCTGGAAAAAATCAAGCACAGCGGTCTGCCTGTGTGCAAGATTGACTGCGCAACCGGTAAGGGCGTTAAGCAGCTTATCAGTGCAGTTCAACTGGCTGCCAAGCCGGTAATTGATAAATGGCTGAGGAAGGGCGTGCGCAACCGTCCCGTCCGCGTTATGATTGTAGGTATTCCGAACGTCGGCAAGTCTACCCTGATTAACCGCCTCGTAGGCAAGAACAAGGTAATGGCTGCCGATAAGCCGGGTGTAACACGCGGACAGCAGTGGGTAACGATTGCCAAGGGCTTAGAGCTTTTGGATACGCCGGGTGTGCTGTGGCCTAAGTTTGAGGACCCGTCGGTGGGCTTTGCGCTTGCTGTTACCGGTGCCATCAAGGAGGATGTATTCGACAGGGAGCAGGCCGTGGAGCTGCTGCTTGATCTGTTGATACGCAAATATCCTCAGGATTTGCAAACTAAATATGCAGTAAGCCTCGAGCAGGGTGATGATGTCAACGCCGTTATGGCGAAGATTGCCGTTGCCAGAGGTTGTCTGAAGTCTGGTGGACTGCTGGACCTTGATAAGGTTATTCAGCTTGTACTCAGAGACTTCCGAGCAGGACGTTTAGGGCGGTTTACAATCGACGAGCCTTGATTTGTCGTGCCATAAAAACCGCCGTAGGGCGGTTTTTCTTTATGCGAAATAAATGTTAAGGGGGATACAGAAGATGAATATTACCGAAATCAAGGAGCTGCTGGCAGGCACGCCGACGGCGGAGCAGCTGGCGACGCTGGCAGCAGACGAGCGCAAGGGAGTACAGAAGCTGCTGGCAGCATACAACAAGCGTCTGGAGAAGGCGGCGGCGGAGAATGAGCGCTTCACGGCGATGCTGAAATTGGAACGCGAGCTCTATGCCGAAGGCTGCGAGCTGATTGCCGGCGTAGATGAGGCAGGACGCGGACCTTTGGCAGGACCGCTGGTTATCGCTGCCGTTATTCTGCCCAAGGATGTGTTTATCAGCGGACTGAACGATTCCAAGCAGCTTTCCGCTGCCAAGCGCGATATGCTGTATAACGAGGTTATGGCCAAGGCGCTGGATATCGAGGTAAACATCGTCAGCGTCAGCAATATTGATGAGCTGAATATCTATGTCGCAACGCAGCAGGGCATGGCGCAGGTGCTGGAAAACCTGCACTGCAAGCCTCAGGCAGCGCTGATTGACGCTATGCCGGTGAAGGTTCCCAGTATGAAGATTGCAATCCGTGGTGCATGGTGATGCGCTGAGCGCTTCTATTGCCGCTGCTTCGATTATTGCGAAGGTTACCCGTGACCGCATCATGGAGCGCCTTGATCTTGTTTATCCTGCCTACGGCTTTGCGCATAACAAGGGCTATGGCAGCGGCGCGCATATGCAGGCTGTGAGCGAGCAGGGAGCCACACGCTGGCACCGCCGCAGCTTTGAGCCTGTGAAGAGCATGCAGCTGCCGCCGGTGGCTGCTGAGGAAAATATCCTCTATGCTCCGCAGACTGATAACTATGAGTACCCCGTCGAGGAGTAGTCTTGGGAAATACGGCGAAGATTTTGCCTGCCGCTATCTGCAAAATATGGGTTATAAAATATTGACCCGCAACTTTCGCTGTCACCGTTATGGTGAAATTGATATTATTGTTGAAAAAAAGTGGCTGTATAAGCTTCATAGAGGTCAAGACGCGTGCTTCTACCCGGTTCGGCAGACCGATAGAGGCCGTGACACCGGCAAAGCAAAGAAAAATTCATCGTTGCGCTGAATATTATCTCCAATGCAGAGGTCTGCTGGAGCAGCCGCCGGTGCTTTCCTTTGATGTAGTAGAAATTATCATTGAAAGCACTGCGGCTATCAGCATCAGGAATTGGCCGCACTGCTTTTAAAAGAAACGGAGTGTTGATAATGTTTGCACAGATTCTTGGCGAAACAACTTGTGGTATTGATGGTGTACAGATTTTGGTAGAGGTGGACGTGAGCAACGGCCTGCCCAGCTTTGATCTGGTGGGACTGCCGGCGATGGCCGTGCGTGAGTCCAAGGAGCGCGTGAAGGCGGCGCTGCGTAATTCCGATTATCCCTTCCCGATGACGCGGATTACAGTTAATCTGGCACCCGCAGATTTGCGCAAGGAGGGCAGCGGCCTTGATCTGCCTATTGCCGTAGGCCTCATGACTTGCGGCAGAATTCTGGAGCCCGAAAAGCTGGAAAGCAAGGTTTTCATCGGCGAGCTGTCGCTGGACGGCAGAATCCGCAAGGTTTCCGGCGTGCTTTCCATGATTATGGATGCCAAGAAGTGCGGGGCGCAGGAGGTGTATATTCCGCAGGCCAACGCTGCCGAGGGCAAGCTGATTCATGGCATTGATGTGTATACGGTGGCAACCTTAAAGGAGCTGGTGGAGCACCTGAAGGGGAAGAACATGCTGACGCCGCTGCCGAAGGAAAATATTCTGCAGAATAATAACAGGATTTATCATGTGGATTTTGCCGATGTCAAAGGACAGCTTGTGGCGCGCAGAGCGTTGGAGATTGCTGCCGCCGGCGGTCACAGTATCCTGATGGTGGGTTCTCCGGGCTGCGGGAAGACGATGCTGGCGCGCCGTTTGGTGACGATTCTGCCGCCGATGACGGAGGCCGAGGCGCTGGAGGTCACCAAGATTTACAGCATTGTGGGACTTTTGCCGCAGGCAGACAGTGTCATGCTGGAGCGTCCCTTCCGCAGTCCGCATCACAGCATCAGCGGCAGCGCGCTTCTTGGAGGCGGCAGTACACCGCGCCCGGGAGAGGTTACTTTGGCACATAACGGCGTACTCTTTTTGGACGAGCTGCCGGAGTTTGAACGCGCTACGCTGGAGATGCTGCGTCAGCCGCTGGAGGATGGCGAGGTGAGCATTTCGCGTGTGAGGGCGGCAATGACCTTCCCGAGCAAGTTTATTTTATGCGCAGCTCAAAACCCTTGCCCCTGTGGGTTCCTCGGCGACAGCGTGCACCGTTGTTCATGTAAACAATCGGAAATTGACAGCTATAAACGCAAGATTTCCGGTCCTTTGATGGACAGAATCGATATGCAGATTAATCTGAGCAGGGTGGAGTTCAGCGAGCTGAAAACGAAGGAAAAGGGTGAATCCTCTGCTGCCATCCGCGAGCGTGTGGTAAAGGCGCGACTGCTGCAGCAGGAGCGCTTGGAGGCAGTTGGCATCCATTGTAATGCGCAGATGGGCCGGAGTGAGGTTGTTAAATATTGCCAGCTGGACGCGGCGGCGCAGAATGTTATGGAGCGCTACTTTAATATGCTCAATCTCAGTGCCCGCAGCCATGACCGCATCCTGAAGGTGGCACGCACGATTGCGGACCTTGCGGGCAGCGAGAACATTGAGGCGGTGCATCTGGCGGAGGCCATTCAGCTGCGCACCAGCGTGCGGCCGTAAGGAACAGGCTTCGAAGCAGGTGAGCTTAACGCTTTGCGTATTACTGACGGTAGTACGCAGAGCGTTTTTTTTGATATTTTTAGTAATTTATAGCAGGATTTTTATAAAGTTTATAGAAGTAATATTAAAATTCATTTTATAAGTGGGTTAAGCAATAGAGGATGTTTCTGTAGTGCTGACAACTGAGAATTTACCTAAAGATTATAAAGGAGTGAGGATTATGGTTAATATTTCCGAAATTTACCCTAACGAAGCAGAAAGAGTCATGTTTCTGCGCGGCCTGATTCGTCTAGCTAAGGCAGATGGAGTGTTAGAGCCTGAAGAGGTAGTGTTCTTTGATGCTGCAGTTCAAGGCTTAGGAGTTAGTGTAACTGTGGGGGCAGAGCTGCGCCAAATTCTGCTGGATGATATTTTTACATCTCCTTATCTAGAAATGCAATTTGCAAAACCTGCTCAAGGGTTGTTTTTCGTTAGAGAAGCTATGCTACTGTGCTATGCCGATGGAGAATATTCCGAAGAGGAGCAACTGGAAATTTTGAGCATTGCTACGGAATTGAATATCCCTTTGAAGAAAATCGAGGAAATCGAATCTTGGGTTAAGGCTGGTGTGGTTTGGCGTGAAGCAGGCGATCAGCTGTTGGAGTTGTAATTACTATGGATGATAAGGTTGATAAATACGACTATCTTCTTGGTGCTTTTATAGGTATATTTGCCGGTATTATGGATGTACTCTTTGTTGGCAAACCTGGGGATAGTATGCTAGGGAATTGGACGGATAAGAAAACCAATGATATAGTTATGAAATATGCTCAATGGAAGGGGTATACTCCTAAAAACGGGGAGCCAAATCTGCAGAATGCAGTGCAATTTCTGGAAAGAGCATATCCTGTAAATTATGATCATGGTAAGTCCATCGATACTGGTAATGTAATTTCGCATATGACACCGAAGAACCACCATTTGAAATCTTTAGGCCATAGTCCTGACTTAATTGGTTTAGGAGCTTCTATTCTTGATCAATTTCAGAATAAATCTACTTTTATAGATAATGGCAAAATTATACGTATCAACAGTGAATACGAGCTGGAGGGTTCCAACTTCGTATCCAAGGTTTATGCCGGTGCAGGCAATTGGTTTGGTCATCTTATGAGTGATGTGGCGGGCAGTAATGGTGCCATTGGTAATGGTAACAGGGGTAGCGGTATTCCTATTCCATTCTATAACATGTTTGGCTTGTGTAATTTTGGGGAGTTTGGCCAATATCGACAGCCTTTATCCACCATTATGGTTCAGGTTTTCGAGCATGGATATGATTTGCGGCATGGTTTTGCCATGGCTATACCTGTGTTGGTAGGGAATGTAACTACCATGTTGGCCTGGAGCTTAAAGCGACGCTTCTATCATCAATGGGGATGGCGGGAGTGTCTGCCTTCCGATAACTATAAAAGTTATCGCCGTATGCAGCTAACTCAGACGACAGCTCTTTGTTTAGTAGATGGTGTAGATGCTTATATCCGAGGTAAGGGTAATCCAGTAACAGTAATTCTTCATATGAATCTTATTGCCTGGTTGCAGCTAGTAAAGTTAATTATTAAAGAGATTATGAAGACTTATGGCAGGTCTTATGCAGATATTAATAAAGATCTGGAAATGATTAATACTGAGCTGGATAAGGAATTGGCTTATTTGCAAGCTATAGATTATCAGGCCTGGAAGCTGGAAAACGAAAAAGTGGCAGATCTAAACTGTCGTATGGAATTGGCGGATACTGCTACAGTAGGTCAATTGGCTTTTGAATATTGTTTTACCAGTCAAGTGAAGGTTAATTATAAAGATTTAAACGAATTCAAGGCTTTAGTGAAGGGTAAAAAAAGCGTTATGGTAAGAATTTGGAGGCGTTAACATGAGTTTCTTAAAATTTGTTGGATGTGTTGTTGGCGGTATGGCAGCTGTAGTTGCGGCTCCCGTAGTATTGCCTGTGGCAGCAGGTGCAGCGGCAGCAGTAGGAGGTGCTGTGGCAGCAGGTGCAGCGGCGGTAGGCAGTGCAGCAGCAGGTACTGCTATAGGCAGTGCAGCAATTTCAGCAGGTACTGCTGTAGCAGGTGTAGCAACTACCGGTATGGCAGCTGTAGGTGGAGCAGTAGGTGGAGCAGCAGGTTTAGTAGGCTTAGGCAGTGTAGCAGGCCTTACCGGTACTACTGCAGGTGCAGCTGCTGTAGGTACTATTACTACTAGTGTGGCTGTAGGCGCTCAACAATCCTTAAGTGCTAAAGAAAAAATTGAGAGGGCTGAAAGCATTCTGGATGAGGCTAAGGCCAGATACAAAAGTAACGAGGATGCTTTCAATAAGAAGCAAAATAAAGTTAATATCAATCTTAAATCTTTAGCGGATGTTAAAGCAAGAGTAGCTAAAAAGCTGCTAGAAATGAATGCTTACGTCGAAAAAATTAAAAATCCTTCCCGTTTAAAGGATATTAAGGTTTCTGCTGATGAACGTGTGGTAAAGACTGAAATGAACTTTAACGGTTATCCTATTCCTGCGCAAGATTGGGCTAAAGGCTTGACTGCTTCCTATGCTAGCGGCAATATTCTTGGAGTTGCTTTGACCGGATGTATTACTTCTACGATTACTACTGCCGGTACAGGCGCAGCTATAAGCTCTCTGTCCGGTGCAGCGGCTACCAATGCTACCATGGCTGCTTTAGGTGGTGGTACTGTAGCCAGTGGTGGCTTGGGGATGGCCGGTGGCGCAATTATGGCTAAAGGATTGGTGTTTGCTCCCGCTTTTGCTATTGGCGGTTTTATGCTGAACAGCAAGGCAAAGGATGCCTTAGATCAAGCTCACAAAATTGATAGAAATGTGGATGAAGCTGTAGCTAATTTTGATCAGATTGGTGAATATTATGACGTACTTACCCAGTGTATTTTAGCTATGAGGAAGAATATACTCACAGCAGAAAACATATACAATACTTTGGCTAATAGATTCTACGCTTTAGTAGATAGGCAAGCTGATGCTGATTATTGGAACGATGCCGATTGGAATCTGGCTTTTGCCGCTTTAAATCTGGCTAAGGTTTTAGAGGCACAATGTATTGCTACCTTAGAAAAGCCTTCCGATAAAGAATATGATGTTAAATCCATTATTTCTTTGAACGATGTTGATGCTTTGAATTACAAGAAAGATTTCATCAAGTTTAATGGTGTGGGCACAACTGAATTGATAAATCGTGTAATGTAAAGTTGACAGTGGTTAATTTAGGACACGTAAATAGGCTGCTCAACCTCAGCGCCCGCAGCCATGACCGCATCCTGAAGGTGGCACGCACGATTGCCGACCTTGCGGGCAGCAAGAACATTGAGGCGGTGCATCTGGCGGAGGCCATTCAGCTGCGCACCAGCGTGCGTCCGTAAGGAGCAGGATTCGAAGCAGGTAAGCTCAACGCTCTGCGTATTACTTACGGTAGTACGCAGAGCGTTTTTTTGTTGCTTTCTTTCTTGAAATGATGTAAAATAAAAGAAAACGAAAGGAACGAAAGCTAATGACAAAAGAAACACTTGCATATGAGAATATCGACAGAGAGTTTAAAGAGCTGTATGTCAGTGACATCAAAAAAACAGTAGTTGCTTTTGCCAATACAGAGGGCGGAATTTTATATATAGGCATAAATGATGCAGGAGAGGTTGTCGGTCTGCAAAACGTAGACGAGGTAATGCAGCAGACAGCCAACACGCTTAAGGACAGCATTGCACCGGATGTTATGCCATTTGTCAAAATACGCGCAGTTACCAGGGAAGGCAAACAGATTATTGAGGTTGCGGTGCAAAACGGCACGAGCAGACCATATTATATTCGTGAAAAAGGCTTAAAGCCAAGCGGTGTTTATATCAGGCAGGGCAGCAGCAACCAGCAGCTGAGCGATGAAGGCATTCGCCGTATGCTAATAGAGGTTAACGGTAAAAGCTATGAAAGCATGCGCAGTATGCAGCAGGAGCTGACCTTTACTGCTTTACGCAAGCATTTTCGGCAGCGTGAGCTGAAATTGGATGAGGCGCAGCTGCGCACTCTTAAGCTCATCGGTGACGATGGCTTGTACACGAATCTGGCGCTGCTGCTTTCCGAGCAGTGCGAGCATTCTTTGAAGGTTGCGGTTTTTCAGGGCAGTACGAGAGCGGTTTTTCGCGACAGACGTGAGTTTACCGGCTCCTTGCTGCAGCAGCTTTACGAAGCTTACGCATTTATAGATAATTATAATAAGACTAAGGCAACCTTTCACGGCTTGGAGCGTGTAGATACGAAGGATTATCCGTCTGAGGCTGTGCGCGAGGTGCTGCTGAATTGCCTTGTACACCGTGATTACAGCTTCAGCGGCAGCACGTTGGTTAATATTTACGATGACCGCATTGAGTTTATCTCTTTGGGAGGACTTGTTACGGGCTTAAAAATGGAAACAATTTTCATCGGCGTATCGCAGACGCGCAATCCTGCGCTGGCTGCCGTGTTCTACCGCTTGCGTTTAATAGAGAGCTTTGGTACGGGGATTGAAAAAATTCAGCAGAGCTATCTGGATACTGCGGCAAGGCCGGATTTTATTGCGGTTTACGGTGGCTTTAAGGTTGTTTTGCCTAATGTTAATGAGGTGCAGGCCAAGGAGCTGGGCATCAGCGAAACGCAGGAATGCTATGGCTTTGCGGATGAAAAGGACAAAGTAATGCAGCTGGCTGCTATGCAGGGCTATGTTACTCGCAAGCAGGTTGAGGATGCCTTGCAGGTGAAAACAACTAAGGCCTATATGCTTTTGCAGGAGCTGTGCGATGCAGGCAGGCTGGCGCCTATCGGCGTAGGGAGAAGCAGAAAGTATATCAGCAGGTGAGCTTTAACGCTTTTGCGTATTACTTGACGGTAGTACGCAGAGCGTTTTTTTCTTACAAATCTGTAACCTGCTTTACAAAATCACGGATAAATAAAAAAATCTGCAAGATTTTGTACAAAGTTGTTGACGAAAGATATCTGCAGTGGTAAACTAGGCACAACTTCAAAAAAACCACAAACCGTTGAGACGGAGATCAAGTCAGCAGATGCGCTTACAGAGAGTCCGGGAGGCTGGGAGCCGGATAGAGATGCAGGCTGATAAATGGACCGTTGAGGGTGCTGTCAAATCGCGCAGGCGAGAGTATTCAGCAACGCAACACCAGCGTTAAAGGTGAGGAGTGTGATGGCACTCTGCGAGAGCGCGTCGCAATGGCGGCGAAACAAGGTGGTACCGCAGGTATAAGTATTTACAGCCTGTCCTTGGAATTGCTTAGAAAAGCTAAGCAGCTTCAGGACAGGCTTTTTTGTATAACAAAACTGTGATAGACCTTCTCGTAGAATGTTAGCGTAAACTATGGGAGGAATTAAAATGATTAAAGAAGCTATTGTAAAAATCGTCGGCAAAGAGGACTTAACCTATAACGAAGCATATGACGTAATCAATGAGATTATGAGCGGTGAAACAAGTGCAACGCAGAATGCAGCCTTTCTGGCAGCGCTTTCTACCAAGAGCACCACGGCGGAAACTACCGATGAAATTGCCGGCTGCGCTGCTGCGATGCGTGACCACGCAATGAAATGCGAAACGGGCATGGATATCTTTGAAATCGTCGGCACCGGCGGTGACGGCGCGGGCAGCTTCAACATCTCCACAACCTCCGCTCTGGTTGCTGCGGCAGGCGGCATGAAGGTTGCTAAGCACGGCAACCGCGCCGCTTCCTCCAAATGCGGCACCGCAGATTGCCTGGAGGCGTTGGGCGTGAACATTCAGCAGGACCCGGAAAAATGCGTGGAGCTGTTAAAGGAAGTCGGCATGTGCTTCTTCTTCGCACAGAAATACCACACCTCGATGAAATATGTAGGACCTATCCGCAAGGAGCTGGGCATCCGCACCGTATTCAACATCCTCGGACCTTTGACGAACCCCGGCAGCCCGAAGCTGCAGCTCTTGGGTGTGTATGACGAGTACCTTGTTCAGCCGTTGGCGCAGGTACTGATGAACCTGGGAGTTAAGCGTGGCATGGTGGTTTACGGTCAGGACAGACTGGATGAGATTTCGCTGAGCGCACCTACTACCGTTTGCGAGTTTAAGGACGGCTGGATGAAAAATTACGTGATTAAGCCTGAGGACTTCGGCATGGAGCGCCATTAACGGCAATATCTCCATAAATACAAATATCAGCTGTAAAGATATCTTTATTGGCAATGGAAATATCCATATTTTACCAACCGGAAATCTATCCGCAAATAACCTTACCATCTATCCTAATGATG
>ENA-OQDC01000853-OQDC01000853.1-human-gut-metagenome-genome-assembly--contig:-NODE-853-length-18629-cov-6.113555_pt1 | contig 18629 bp, 18 predicted proteins | sample MGYA00242770_ERZ504601 | MGnify/ENA primary metagenome ERZ504601 (study PRJEB26092, sample SAMD00036305) | human gut metagenome | host: Homo sapiens | study: EMG produced TPA metagenomics assembly of...
TAGTTGTATTTTTCTGAAAATTCTGTCGTTGATAGAATACTTCTGCCGTGGTAACATGAAAGTACAGAACAAGCCGCAGAGCAAAAGCGGCAAAATAAAAGGAGGAATAACCGACCATGAAAAAAATTTTGGCATTGATCTTGGCTCTTACCCTGGCGCTGGGCACTGTTGCCTGTGGAAATTCTGCCCCGGCGAATGGTGGAGCAGCAGGAGCGAGCGGGGATCCTGCAGTCCCTGCTGCAGAGGGAATGCAGGAAACCCCTGATATGGTTCTTCGGCTCAGCGAAGACCAGTCCCCTGATTTCCCTACCACTCAGGGCTGCCAGAAATTTGCAGACTTGGTTTATGAGCGCACCAACGGCCGGATTAAAATCGAAGTGTATGATTCCGGCACCCTGGGCGGAACCACTGCTGTTGCAGAACAGCTTCAGTACGGTGCCATTGATCTGCTCCGGGGCGGTGCGGCTCCCTTGGCTCAGTTCAGCCCCACTCTGAATGTGTTCTCTCTGCCCTTCCTGTTCACCAGCACCGAGAACGACTATAAGTGCCTGGACAGCGAACTGGCCCAGGATATTCTGAAAATGGAAGATTCTGAGGGTCTTATCGGTCTGGCCTATTACACCGGCGGTGCCCGCTGCTTCTATTCCTCTCAGCCCATTACCTGCCTGGCAGATCTGGCCGGTATGGATATCCGCGTCCAGGAATCCGAGATTATGATGGGAATGATCGACGCCCTGGGGGCTAATCCTACCCCCACTGCCTACGCTGAGGTGTACTCTGCCCTTCAGACCGGCGTTGTGGATGCAGCAGAAAACGGCATTGGTGCCTATGTTTCCACCGCTCACTGCGAGGTGGCTCCTTATCTCATGCTGGATAACCATGTGTTTACCCCTGATATGCTGGTCATGAGCCGCCAGGTGTGGGATAGGCTCTCTCCTGAGGATCAGCAGATTTTCAGGGAAGCTGCCTATGACTCTGTGGTTTACGAGCGTGAGGTATACGAGGCTTATGAGGCGGAAGCTCTCCAGAAAGCTCTGGACAGCGGCGTTACCGTCTATGAACTTACTGATGCCCAGCGGCAGGAGTTCATTGATGCTACTGCCGATATGCCCGAAAAGTACTGCAGCCAGTACATCGATATCGTCAACCAGTTCAAGGCTATGCAGGAGTGATTCTGAATCTGAAGGTTTTCTGCCGTCCGTAATCCGTTACGGACGGCTTTTCGGAAGGAGGAATGTTTTAATGGACTCATTGGTCAAACCAATCTGTAAATTTTTGAATTTTCTTTACCATGTCTTTCTGGTATTTGCCTGCCTTGTCCTGCTGTCTATTGTGATTATCGTCAGTGCTCAGGTTTTTGTACGGCAGGTAATGGGCGGTACTGTTCGGTGGAGTCAGGAAGTGGCTCTGATGCTTATGGTCTGGATGGCCTTTATCACCTGCGCTGTGGGTGTGGAGAGAAACCTTCATATTGGGATTGAAATGTTCTACCAGATGTTCCCTAAAAAACTCCAGAAGATTCTGTTCTACATCAACTGGGTGCTGGTAGGGATCGTGGGATATTTCTTTATGTATTATGGGGTAAAGCTTACCCTCTCTACTACCACCTCTAAGCTTCCGGCCACCGGATGGCCCAAGTGCACGATGTACTGGATCATTCCGGTCTGCGGATTCTTTATCATCTATTTTGCCCTGCTCAAGATTACCAAGCGGGATGATTTGCTTCCGGCTCCGGTTTTCTTCGAAAAGAAACCTGAAGGAGGAAACAACTGATGGTCAATCCAACCGTAGCAGCAGCTATCCTGATGGGGTTGATTTTTTGCCCTAATCATATTGCATCTTCCCATCACTTTTTCCCTTTGTATTGCAACGGGAGCCTGCATGATTTATTGCAAAATCCCTCTTATGACCCTGATTCAAAACTATTCTGCTTCCATCAACTCCTTTACACTGATGGCTATTCCCTTCTTCGTACTGGCGGGGGAAATCATGGGCTCCGGAGGAATTTCAGATCGGCTTTTGAAAACAGCGGACGCCTGCGTGGGGCATATCCGGGGAGGTTTGGCCCATGTGAATGTACTGGCCTCTATGCTGTTCGGATCCATGTCCGGCTCTGCTGTGGCAGATGTTTCCTCTCTGGGCTCCATTGAGGTGCCCATGATGGTGGATGGAGGTTATGACCGGGAATTTTCGGTGGCAATTACCGTGGCTTCTTCCTGCCAGGGCGTTCTGATTCCTCCCAGCCATAACATGGTCATGTATTCTCTGGCGGCAGGCGGATGCTCCATCGGTGCCCTCTTTATGGGCGGTGCTGTACCCGGTATCACCCTGGGAATTCTGTTCATGATCGTTTGCTATTTCCTGGCTGTAAAGCGGAATTATCCCTACGGCGAGCGGAAATCCTGGAAAGAGCGGCTCGAGGTGATTGGCAAGGCAATCCCGGCCCTTATGACCGTAATCATTATTCTGGGCGGTGTTCTCTCCGGAATTTTCACTGCAACGGAATCTGCGGCCATCGCCTGTGTCTGGGCTTTCGTGGTATCAGTGTTTTTCTATAAAGAGCTGAAGATTCGGGAGATGCCCCGGATACTCCTTACTTGCACCAAAAACCTGGCCATGATTTATGCCCTTATCGGTTCTGCCGGAGCTTTTGGATTTATGATGAGCTACCTCCGGGTCCCCGCCATGCTTACCAATGCATTGCTCGGCATTTCGGACAATTATTATGTAATTCTGATCATTATCAACATTATGCTTCTGGTGCTGGGCTGTTTTATGGATATGGTTCCCCTGATTCTTCTTTGCACTCCTATCCTGCTGCCGGTGGTTCAGAGCTTCGGCATGTCCACCACCCATTTTGGCGTGATGATGGTTTATAACCTTTGTGTGGGACTTTGCACTCCTCCCGTGGGCAATGCGCTTTTTGTTGGCTGTTCGGTGGGCAAAACCACCATTGAGAAGGTTACCAAGGCCCTTCTCCCCTTGTATGCTACTATGGTTGTGGGATTGGTGCTAGTCACCTTCTTCCCTCCCATTGTGGAATTCCTGCCCAAGATGATGGGCTACGCAGTATAATCAATCGAATATTCAATCAAAAAGAAAAGAGGTATTTTGTATGCGTGCAGTAATTACAGGCGGTTCCAGCGGGATCGGTTTTGCCACCGCACAGGTTCTGGGACGGGAAGGATATGAAATCATTGTAGTATCTTTCGATGAAAAACAGCAGGAACCGACCCTTAAGGCTCTGGCAGAGGAGGGAATCAAGGCGTCCTATTATCTCTGTGATGTGACCAAGGAGGAATCGGTCAACGAAACCTTTGCCCGGATCTCCGAAAAAGCTGACAGTGTGGATCTGCTGGTAAATGCAGTTGGCGGCCTGGGCGGCCGGCATGAGATCACCGATATGCCTACCGAATTTATGCGGAAGGTAATGGCCCTGAACTTTGACAGCGTCTTCTTTGTGACCCGGGCTTGTCTGCCGCTCCTGAAAAAGGGAACCAATCCTTCTATTGTAAACTTCAGCACCATTGCGGTTACTTCCGGTGGCGGTCCCGGTGCTGCTATTTACAGTGCCAGCAAGGGAGCTGTTCAGAGCTACACCCGTGGTCTGGCCAAGGATCTGGTCCAGTTTGGGATTCGGGTAAATGCAGTCTCTCCCGGTACCATTGATACTCCTTTCCATGCGGCAACTGCCCGGGAACTGGTGGAAAGTTGGAAGGCCGGTATCCCCATGGGACGGCTGGGAGAAGCCTCCGAGGTGGCCACAGTCATTAAATTCCTGGCCAGCCCCGACGCCTCTTACATTACCGGCGAAGTGATCCAGATCAACGGCGGACAGGCATTTATCTAAGGAGGGAAACCATGGTTTTACACTATGACCAGATCGTACCCACCGCTCCGGCCCCTGGCATTACCCGGCGTATCCTGGCCCGGGGTGGAGCCATGATGGGAGTGGAGGCGTCCTTTAAAAAAGACGCAGTTGGAGCGGCTCATCGACATCCCCACGAACAGGTAAGTTATGTGGTATCCGGCAGCTTTGAATATGAGGTAGAGGGAGAAAAACATATCCTTTATCAGGGAGACAGCTATTATGTGGCACCTGATCAGCTGCACGGGGCCAGAGCTTTGGAGGATGCGGTGATTCTGGACATCTTTACTCCTCAGCGGGAAGATTTCCTTTGATATTTTTCTAAGCAATTTCTTCATAAAAACCCGGATCTCTTTTGAGGATGGAGATTCGGGTTTTTGAATGGAACGATTCATCCGCAGAAGCGCTCCTCGCTCAGAAAGAAGGTTTTCAAAAGCGATTTTTCTGTGTTCGGCAGATTCGGTTCTGCACCCAGATCGTGCAGCAGCTGATGGCAACGGTGGTAGGGTCTGACGAATTGCAGGGACAATATGATTAGGCTTTACGAAGCGCAAAGTGCATTTCTTTGAAAGGAAATGGCTGCACATGATGAGAACTTGGATACAGGTTCCCAAAACCGTAGCAATCGCTGCGCCAGTCATCCCCATTCCCAAGGGGAAACAAAAGAACCAGTCACCAAAGACATTCACACAACCGCCGATAATAACAGCCGCCATAGCAAGCCCCGGTGCACCGTCATTACGGATAAAGGAACTGATAAAGGTGGGCAGAATGAATACTGGCAGAAACCAGATCAGCCAACGAGCGTACTCCATCACCTTGGGCATCAATTCTGTATCAGCACCAAAAAATGTAAAAATCGGTTCGTGGAACAATGCAAACATAATCCACACAAGCACCATTAGAAACAGCATCAACCCCGTCGCTGCTGTAAATAAAGCATTCGCTTTTTCTTCTTTGCCTTCGCCATGAGCATTTCCGTACAAAACAGAGCCGCCAACGCCACATAGGATGCCCAGAAAAATCAAAACACCATACAAGGGTGTAATGACTGCCATAGCCGCAGCGCCAACAGGGCCTTCTGACTGACCGACTGCAATGGTATCCACAAAGCTATAAATGGACATGACCACTGCGCTTGCCATGGATGCTACCAGAAACTTTCGATAAAGCTGTTTAATGTCACCTGTAATAAAATCCATATTTTTCTCCTTAAAAACAAAAAACACCGGATAAGATGTTCCGCACAAAGCAGTTATCTTATCCGGCGTCGCCACTTACGCTGCGCTCGCCCTCCGATAAAAGTCCTTATGCGACATCTTATCCGGTGCTGTAAATACGTCTTACAGTTTCTCCGATGAACTTAGTTATTGTACACCTTTTATTCGAAAAAATCAATACTTCAACAAAAAACGCTGGTTGGTTATGTAGCGTTACAATAGAAGTGAGACTGAAGGAATAGAAAAAAGCGATGAAGAAAGCCGGACGCAGTGCGGACACTACGTCTTGCTTCTTTCAAACGTAAGAATAACACTTTACAGTTGTGCGACCAACAACCGAAAATGAATTTTGGAGATTTGTACAACTGCATAAGATTTTATTTGTGAAAAAGAAAAATACCGCCCACGAGCGCAGCGATGATTTTGTCGGGTGAAGTAAGCGGCAAAATAAATCGGGTGTGTTGCGGGGCGGTACGTTCTTTCCGGGGTGATTATCCGCTGAAAAGTGGTGGTTATCACGGTGAGAACCACCACTTTTCAATGTGATTTGTGACAAAGGGTATCATGGTTTACAGGGTGCGTCAATATGGTTTTGCGAAAATTATTGCGGTAAAGCGGTGATAGTAGGACTTATCATATAACATATTTCCGATTTGATCCGTTTAAGAATACGCCGCTGAAAAACATTCTGACAGCAAAGCCGCTCCGAGCGTTCTGCCCGGAGCGGCTTTGCGTCAGCAGCATTTATGCAGAATGGTCATAGACGGAGGGAGAAGTCATGCGTCTCTGCACAGCTTGGTCAGTTCCTCGATGGCGGCATCCTCATCCGCACCATCTGCGGCGATCGTAACAGTTTCGCCGCACTTGACAGCCAGCCCCATGATTGCGAAAAAATTTTCTTCATGTCAGCGACTTTGCCGTTCTTAGTCATAGTGACTTTGCTCTCAAAGCCTTTGGCAGCTTTGCTCAGGATACCGGCGGGACGGGCGTGCAGACCTTCTTTGTCCTGAATGGTGATATCGATGCTCTTCATAAAAAATCTCTCCTTTTTGGAATCGTTATTGTAAGTGCTCCAGCACATAGTTCATATCGGAAGTGGTCTTGAGCTGCTCCAGAGCGTCCTCGTCCTCCAGAATCTCGCAGACGTTGCCCAGCAGGTCGAGGTGGTCGTTGCCCACACCGGCGATGCCGAACACCAGATAGGCTTTTTCATCGCCGAAGTCCACGCCCTCGGGATATTGCAACAGGACAACGCCGGACTTTTTAACGGTGCCCTTCTTCTGGCTGGTGCCGTGGGGAATCGCCACGCCCATGCCCATATAGGTGCTCACCAGATTTTCGCGCTCCACCATGGCGTCGGCGTAGGTCTCGTCCACATAGCCGCGCTTTGCCAGCAGCGCACCGGCAGCACGGATGGCCTCCTCTTTGGTGACGGAGGGCAGACCCAGCTGGATGTCCTCCGCCTGGATTTTCATCACGGAACCGTTGGCTTTGGAAGCCTCGGTCACAGCGGCGGCCAGCGGAGCGACGGCGGCAGCGCGCAGATCGGAAACAATCTCCTCATTGGCGGCGGCTTCGGCCTTGGCATCCAGTGCCGGGGTAGTAGAGGTCAGTGCATTGTACAGCGCATCCAGATTCGGGTCTGCGAGGAAGTTATCCAGCGTCACAAGCTGTGCCTGTGGCGCGCTCTTGCGGGCACGGTCGGCCAGAACACGCTGGCAGACCACCACATCGGCGTCGGCGGGGATGGTGTCCACGCTGGAGTTGGTCACGGTCAGGTCGGGGCGTTCTGCCTTGATGCGGTTGTGGAACTTGGTAGCACCCATGGCGCTGGAACCCATACCGGCATCGCAGGAAAAGACGATCTTGCGGATCTGGCCCACATTCACGGCAGTGGGCTCGGGGACGGTTCCCTTGGCCTGTGCCTTCATTTCGTTCATCTCGTTCTGGGCATCGGTCAGGCTCTTGGTGTGACCGGAGGTCGCTTTCAGAATGACCGAGGACAGGATAAAGGAGACTGCACCGGCGATGACAACGCCCAGCAGAACGGTGAGAATGGAATCCCGGGGAGCCATTGCCATGTAGGCGATGATGGAACCGGGAGAAGCAGGACCGGACAGACCTGCACCGGTCATAGAGTAGAACAGAATGGCACAGAAGTTGCCCACGATGGGGGCGATGATGATCACGGGGTTCATCAGAATGTAGGGGAAGTAGATCTCGTGGATGCCGCCCAGCAGGTGGATGATGACAGCTCCGGGAGCGGACTGGCGGGTGGTGTCGTCCTTGCAGAAGAAGCAGTAGGCCAGCAGGACACCAAGACCGGGACCGGGGTTGGCTTCCAGCATATACATGATGGAGCGGCCGGTCTCAGCGGCCTGGCTTGCACCGATGGGGCTGAAGATGCCGTGGTTGATGGCGTTGTTCAGGAACAATACCTTGGCAGGCTCAATAAAGATGGACACCAGCGGCAGCAGGCTGTGCGCCACAAGGAAGTCCACACCGGCGGTCAGCACGGTGAGGATGGCGGTCATGAACGGGCCGATGACGTAGTAGCCGAGGATGGCCAGCAGCATACCCAGAATGCCGACGGAGAAGTTGTTGACCAGCATCTCGAAACCGGCGGGGATATGGCCTTCCATCTTCTTATCGAATTGCTTGATGACCCAGCCGGCCAACGGGCCCATGACCATGGCGCCCATCAGCATGGTGTAGTCCGAGCCGCAGATGCAACCCACCACGGCGATGGCGGCGATGACACGGCCGCGGTCGCCTGCAATCATCTTGCCGCCCTGCCCTGCAATGAGGATGGGCAGCAGGTAGGTCAGCATTGGGGAAACCATGCTGGCCAGCTTTTCGTTGGGGAACCAGCCCGCTTCAATGAACAGAGCAGTGAGGAAGCCCCACGCGATGAATGCGCCGATATTCGGCATGACCATGCCGCTGAGGAACTTGCCAAAGCGGGAAACAGCGTTTTTCATTTGTAGCTCTCCTTTTTCACTTGAAAGGCAGGCGGTGCAGCTCCTGTGGCATGGGAGCTGCGGCCTGCGGACGGTTGTTCGGAGGAGCTTTCGTTTCGTTCTGGCACTATTCTAGCCGATACTGCGCCGGATTTCAATGGTGACAAGCGGTGGGATTGTCACCGGAGGATGGTGACACCAGTGGGCTGATACGGCAACATTTCCAATGGATGCGCGGGTGATTTGTGCATATTTGCTGATGCGCCGGGATACAAGACGGGAACAAGGAAGCTTTTGTCACCGGGCAATGGTGACAAAAAACACACAACTTCTTTTCTGCGTTGGGGGCTGGCAGACGGGGTGGCACTATGCTACAATAGAAGCAATGGGTAACTTTTGGGAAAAGGAGAGAAGCAACATGGGTGCGGTGTATCGTGAGGAACTGTCGGCAAATGCACGGAAGCTGATCGAGCAGCTGCTCAGCCTTCCGCAGGGCTGGGTGACGGCGGCGGCGCTGGCTGAAAGCATCGGGGTCAGCCGCCGCACCGTGCTGCGGGAGCTGCCCGCTGTGGAGCAGTGGATGCAGGCTGCCGGGGCGCATTTTGTGCGGAATCCCGGCAAGGGTCTGCTGCTGGATGAAGCGCCGGAGCGGCGAGACGCACTGCGCACCCAGCTGAACAGCGGCGACAGGAAAGAACTTTCCCGCGCAGAGCGGCGGCAGCAGCTTTTGACAAGGCTGCTCAGCGAGCAGGAGCCCTGCAAAACAGCGGTGCTGGCACGGGCGCTTGGCGTTTCGGAAAGCACGCTGTCTGCGGACTTGGATGAACTTGAGACCAAGCTACACCCCTACCGGGTGGAGATGTTCCGCCGCCCCGGCGTGGGGGTCTGGCTGCAGGGGGATGCTTCTTCCTACCGGAGGGTGGTGTCTGCCCTGCTGCGCAGCAGTATGCCGGAAAAGGAACTGGCAGAGGTGCTCTGCGGACGGATGCCGGAAAACGAGATCTTCTCGACCCTGCTGGATACAAAAACGGCCGAAAAGGTCTGGGCGGCTTTGCAGCAGTTTGAACAGGAAGAGCAGCTCCATCTGCCGGATGCAGGCTTTCTGGCGCTGGCTATCCATTGCACCCTGACCATTCAGCAGCTGCGGCAGGGCGGCGACAAGGGCAGTGCCCCCAGAGGGCTGCGCCCGGCGGGCAATCATGCTGCCCGGCTGGTGGCGGCGCTGAACCGCGCCTTCGGGCTGACCCTGCCGCCTGAGGAAGCGCAGTATCTGGAACTGTATCTCTCCGCCTATCTGGGCGCAGAGGACCCTTGGGGTAGCGCACAGGAGATGGAGTTGCGGAATCTGGAAGCCGCCCTTATCCGGGAAATGGAAAAGGCGCTGCACACAGACCTTTCCGGTTACACCTCCCTGCGGGATGACCTGTACTGCCACCTGCGCCCCATGCTGCTGCGGGTGGAGCAGAACATTCGTACCGAAAACCCCCAGCTGGACACCATCCGCACCGCCTACCCCGGCCTGTGGAAAGCCACCCGCGCCGCCTGTGATGCGGTGCAGCAGCAATTCGTCCTGCCCGCCATCTCGGACGACGAAGCGGCGTACCTTGCTATGCACTTTGGCGCAGCGCTGGAACAGAATGCCATGTTCCGGCTGCGGCTGCGGGTGGTAGTGGCCTGTCCGCTGGGCATGGGCTCCAGCCGCTTTCTGTCTTCCCGGCTGGGAAACGAGTTCCCCTCTTTGCAGGTGGAGGGGTGCTGCTCGGTGCGGGAGCTGAACACTGCCGACCTGCGCCGGAACAAGATCGACTTCATTGTTTCCACGGTCCCGCTGGAACTGGAATATCCCGCAGTCTGCATCAGCCCTTCCCTGCTGGAACCGGACCGTGCCGTGCTGAAGGACGCTATCACGCGGTACAGCCAGAACCGCGCAGAACCGGAACCGGCGGTGCAGCCTGTGCAGGATACACCGCACGCAGGCTCCAAGCTGCAGTATTATGTACGCTTGACCCGGTCCATGACCGGGCTGCTGGAACATCTGACCATCCAGCCCGTCAAGGCTCCCGGCAGCCGCGCTGCCCTCATCCATGCAGCGGCGCAGCTGTTCTGCCCGCAGGAAGCGGACGCCCGGCTGGTGGAGCAGCAGCTTCGCCGCCGCGAGACGCTGGGCGATACCTACATCAAACCCCTGTATGCCCTGCTGCTCCATTGCAGGACAAGTGCGGTAAAGGACTGCCGCTTGGGCTATCTGCAGGCACAGCCGCCGGTCTATGAGCCGGGGCGCATCGTGCTGGGGGCACTGGTGCTGCTGGCTCCGGACGACGGGAACGGCGTCCCGGTGGAGGTCATGCAGAATGTCAGCGGGCAGCTGATCGAAACGCCCCGGCTGATGGAGGCACTGCGCACCGGCCAGCAGCAGGAAGCGGCAGACCTGTTGGAACAGGGCTTTGATCGCACCTTTTTTGCAGACTGCAAACCGCCGCATACAAAATGAACTGAAAACGCACTCCCGGCTTTTGCCTTTTTGGGCAGAGCCGGGAGTTTTTTGTTGCTGTAACAAGATACCTATTAGAGAACTTTTGAACTAAAAATCATGTATCCCAGAAAGTTGGCGAAAAGCACCAAAAACGCGCAGTGCGATTTGTTGAAACAACAGCTTGACACGGGCGAGAACTGTTGGTATTATAATGCCAGAGCTTTCGTTTCAACAGTTTCGAATTTCGTAACAACAATCGTGAAGGAGGCTGTTGTTCCCATGATCTACACCGTAACATTGAATCCGGCGCTGGACAAGACCGTTGAGATCCCGAACCTTGCGCTGGACACCGTAAACCGGATCACCAAGATGCGTACCGATCCCGGTGGCAAGGGCATCAACGTCAGCAAGGTGATCGCAAAGCTGGGCGGGACCAGCAAGGCTATCGGCATTCTGGCCGGTAACAGCGGCAGGGCCATTCAGGAAGCACTGGATGCCGAAGGGCTGGCACATCACTTCCGGTTCGTGCCCGGCGAGACCCGCACGAACCTGAAGGTCATCGACCCGGAAAACCACACCAACACCGACATCAACGAGCCGGGCATCGAGGTAGATGCCCCGGAGCTGACCGCCCTGCTGTACGACCTGCTGAAGGAACTGAAGCGGGGGGATATCGTGGTGCTGGCAGGCAGCCTGCCGAAGGGTGCCCCCAAGGACACCTACTACACATGGGTGGAATCCTGCAAAAAATGCCGGCGCAAAGGTCTTTCTGGACGCGGACGGCGAGCTGCTGGCCGAGGGCCTGAAAGCAGCGCCCTATCTGGTCAAGCCCAACAACGACGAGCTTTCCCGCATGATGGGCCGGGAGCTGAAAACGCTGGATGAACTGGCCGATGCCGGTCAGGCGCTCATCCGCAGGGGCATCGAACATGTGGTGGTGTCCATGGGCGGTCGGGGTGCGCTGTATCTCCGCAAGGACAGCGTGATCTACGCTCCGGCACTGAAGGTCAAAGTGGGCAGCACGGTGGGTGCCGGCGACAGCGTGGTCGCCGCTCTCGCCTACGCCGAAGCGGAAGGGCTTAGCGAAGAAAACACCGTTCGCCTGTCCATCGCCACAGGAGCCGCCAATGTGATGTGCAGCGGCACACAGGCCGCAGAGCGCAGCCAGATCGAAGAACTGCTGCCGCTGGTCACCTTCCAGCATTTGTAAAAGCTTCTTGAAAACACAACGGTAACTGTTATAATAAAAGGGAGAGTTTCATTATGAAAGTCAAAGCTGTTCGTCTGCACGCCGCCAACGATCTGCGTCTGGATACTTTTGAACTGCCGGGAGATCAAGGACGATGAGATCTTGGTCAAGGTCGTTTCCGATAGCATCTGCATGTCTACTTACAAGTGCGCCATCCTCGGCACTGGTCACAAGCGTGTGCATCCGGATGTAGCCGAGCACCCCGCCATCATGGGCCATGAGTTCGCCGGTGATATCGTCAAGGTGGGCAAGGCGCATCAGGATAAGTTCAGCCCGGCATGAAGTTCACCTTGCAGCCCGCCCTGAACTACAAGGGCACCATGTGGAGCCCCGGCTACTCCTACGAGTTCTTCGGCGGCGACGCCACCTACTGCATCATCCCTGCCGAGGTCATGGAGCTGGGCTGCCTGCTGGAGTACAAGGGCCGCGCTTACTACGAGGCCTCTCTGGCCGAGCCTATGAGCTGCTCCATCGGTGCTTTCAACGCCGCCTACCACACCAAGATGGGGGTGTACCATCACGATATGGGCATCAAGAAGGGTGGCAAGCTGGCGATTCTGGCCGGTGCAGGCCCCATGGGTCTGGGTGCTCTGACCTACGCACTGCACCGTGATGTGCGCCCCGGCATGGTGGTGGTCACCGATATCAACGAGGATCGTCTGGCCCGTGCGGAGTCCCTCTTCCCCCCGAAGGAGGTCAAGGAGAAGGACGGCATCGACCTGTACTTCGTCAACACCGCCAACATGGCAGACCCCGCTGCCGAGCTGCGGGAGCTGACCGGCGGTACCGGCTTTGATGATGTGTTCTGCTACGCCCCCATCGCGCCGGTGGTGGAGCTGTCCAGTGCTGTGCTGGGTCGTGACGGCTGCCTGAACTTCTTTGCAGGTCCCACCGACAAGCAGTTCAGCGCCAAGATGAACTTCTACGATGTGCACTACAATTCTACCCATGTCATGGGCACCACTGGCGGTAATACCGCCGACATGATCGAGTCGCTGGAACTGACCGCCGCTAAGCGCATCGATCCGGCTGTGATGGTCACCCACATCGGCGGTCTGAACGCCGCTGCCGAGACCACCCTAAACCTGCCCAAGATCCCCGGCGGCAAAAAGCTGATCTACACCCACCTGACCATGCCCCTCACCGCCCTGACCGATCTGCGTGCCAAGGGCGAACAGGACAACGACCCCCGCTATACCGCACTGGCTGACATCGTGGATGCCCACAACGGCCTGTGGTGCCCGGAAGCAGAGGAATATCTGCTGGCAAACTTCAACCCGGAGGACTAAGCGGAACGTGCCATGGGACAGGACAAACGCAGACTGGAGGAATCCCCCATGGAACAACGCCGCAATCAGATCGTGGAGCTGGTGAACCGCAAAGGCAGCATTAGCTTTGCCCAGCTCAAGGAAGCTTTCCCTTCCGTTTCGGAAATGACCCTGCGCACCGACCTGAAAGCACTGGATGAAGCCCGCCGTGTGGTGCGGGTGCATGGCGGTGTCAAGTCGGTGGAGCAGGTGGTAGGCACAGACGACCTGCTGAGCCGCCGTTCCGCCCGCAATGCCGAAGCAAAGCAGATCATTGCCGAAAAAGCCACTGCTCTGCTGCGCCCCAACACCACCCTGTTTCTGGATTCCGGCAGCACCGCCACAGCAGTGGCCCGGTGCATCCCGGATCAGCCCATGCTCATCTACACCAGCGGCCTGAGCTGCGCCATGGAGCTGGCAAAGCTGGAAAAGCCCCATGTGTCCCTGCCGGGCGGCAGCCTGAACCGGTTCAGCATGAGCGTCTGCGGTGCACAGAGCATCCAGACGATGGAGGGCATCAACTTTGATCTGCTGCTGCTGGGCGTGACCAGTTACAGCCCGGAAACCGGTTTTACCTGCGGCGTGGAGGATGAAGCACGGCTCAAGCAGACCGTGCTCCGCCGCTGTGAGCAGAAAGCCGTGCTGCTGGATTCCTCCAAGATCGGACTGAAAAGTACATTCCACATCTGCGAGCTGTCCGAGGTGAATATCATTATCTCGGACGGAAAGCTGCCCGCAGCGTTTTTACAGGCCTGCCGGAACGCAGGCGTAACGGTACTATAAAAGGAGCATTATTATGAAGATCATCCGCGCAAAAGATTATCAGGATATGTCCCGCAAAGCGGCCAACATCATCTCCGCACAGGTCATCATGAAACCGAACTGTGTGCTGGGTCTGGCGACCGGCGGCACCCCGGTGGGCACTTATGCCCAACTGGTGGACTGGTACAACAAAGGCGATTTGGATTTCTCCGAGGTCACTACTGTCAATCTGGATGAGTACCGCGGCCTACCCAAGGAGCACCCCCAGAGCTACTGGTATTTCATGAACGAGAACCTGTTCAGCAAGGTGAATATCGACCCGGCCAAGACCAACCTGCCGGACGGCACCAATCTGGACACTGCCGCCGAGTGTGCCCGCTACAATGGCGTCATCCACAAGCTGGGCGGCATCGACCTGCAGCTGCTGGGCATCGGCCCCAATGGTCATATCGGCTTCAATGAGCCGGGCGAAGCCTTTGAGCTGGAGACCCACTGCATCGACCTTGCGCCCACCACCATCGAAGCCAACAAGCGCTTCTTTGACGGCAATGAGGAGCTGGTGCCCAAACAGGCATACACCATGGGCATCAAGACCATCATGCAGGCACGCAAGGTGCTGGTGGTAGCCAACGGTAAAGCCAAGGCACAGGCCGTCAAGGACGCCGTGACCGGCCCTGTGACCCCTGCCTGCCCCGGCAGCATCCTGCAGCTGCATCCGGATTGCATCCTTGTGGCAGACGAGGAAGCACTGAGCCTGCTGTAAACTCCCAAAGCCAACCTCTTCATTTACCATAACTTCGTCTGATCCTTCAGCCAAACGCAGTACAGGCCAGACCCGTGAAACCGGGTCTGGCCTGTACTGCGTTTTTCGTTATGGTTTAATCTTCAAGTCTGCTGTGGTCGCAGCCAAGTGAGAGATAGTGTTCCATCTCGCCACTCAGAACGAGTTGTGCATACTCCAAGGGCTTATTATACAGCAGCCAGTCCAGTTCTGCCCGCTGTGCCGGGGTGTTGCCGTACTCATCCTCGACGGCGATGCAGTCGATGGCAAGGGTGGTGCCATCCTCGAACCGGGCTTCCACCCGGTTGGTGTCCGTATTGTAGCGGCAGGAAAGCAGTTTATTCATGGTGAACCTCATTTCTATATCAAACGGTGTCTGTTCGGATGTCCTAAACCCTGCCATAAAACCGGTGGTTGATTTGTCCATTGGGCTTTGTTTTGCCCGTCTGCACATTTTTGCACACTTTTTGCACACCTGAATAGCTGGATAACGGTTGCAAAGCATTACACTGTATGCAAATAATGCGGTGTGTGCAAAGGCGTGTTTTGCGATGATACGATAAAAATAACGTTTCTTCGAACTTTTGAAATTTGACGAATGATGCACCTTGGATTCTTTTAATCAGAGGGCCAGGGATTCGAGTTCCCTCGAGCGCACCAAAATCCCACGAAGAATCGTAAGATTCTTCGTGGGATTTTCTTTTTATACGCCATTTGCACGGCCTCTGCACGGTCCGCATTTTTCGTGTCAGATGGAGTAAGTCTGTGAATTACTCTGCAATTCGTGCTATTTTTTGCAATTCAGGTCAGCAAAGCCAGGCGGAGCTGTGCTTTTACGGCAGGGTCTGCGTCCTTCAGAAGCTCCAACAGTGCCGACATGGAGATGGTCGGTTCTGCTTCAACCGGGGCAGCCTGCACAGGTGTTGTTTCCTGTACGGCTTTCACATCACCGCCGGAGATCATCAGTTGGTAAGCAGAGCGCAGGCTGCGCGATGGAATCGCTGAATAGCACAAAAGCATGTTGGAGTCCAGATGTAAAGAAAAAACGGCAAAGCAGGTAAAATTCACTTTACCGTTTTATAGCAATTCAACTTCTTCATGTAACAGCAACAGCGTTGAATTGCATATCGCAAATTGCTGTTTTAACGTTCCACTAATTTCTTGCCTTGCGATCAAGAAAGCACGTCTGCTAAACGCTCTACATTGAAAATATAATCGTACACTGCTATAATAAAATTGTGATATTATCACCAAAAATTCGAGATGCAAAGCGTTTGCGATTGGCAAACATTCAGGAGGAACGCATGGTAACAGGAGCCATTAAAAATAAGGTAGACAAGATCTGGACGGACATTTGGGCAGGCGGCATCACCAATCCGCTGACCGTCATTGAACAGCTGACCTATCTCATGTTCATCCGGTCACTGGACGAGAAAGAGCTTGCCACCGAAGATTTTGAGAACATGGCGGGCGAAAAGATGGAGCACATCTTCCCGGCCAGCGAAGCAGGACAGTCTATGCGGTGGAGCCGCTTCAAGGATAAAGATTCCCGCGAAATTTTCCTGACCATGCAGCAGCGGGTGTTCCCTGCCATCAAAAAGATGAAATATGGCCGTCTGCCGGATTTTGACGCAAACGGCGAGCTGGTGGAGATTGCAGACGACCCCACCCGCCCGGATGAGGGCAACACCGCCTTTGCGCGGTATATGGACGATGCCATGTTCCTGATCCCCACGCCGCAGGTGCTGCAAAAGATCATCACCGGGCTGGAAGATCTTTACACCCACGACATTGCCGACCTTGATATGCAGGGCGACCTGTACGAGTATATGCTGGGCAAGCTGGCAACCGCAGGGCAGAACGGCCAGTTCCGCACGCCCAAGCACATCCGTGACATGATGGTGGAGCTGGTGCAGCCCACGCCGGACGACTTCATCTGCGACCCCGCCTGCGGCACGGCGGGCTTTCTGGTGTCCAGTGCGCAGTACCTCCGCGCCCACTACGAGGACAGCATGACCCCGGAGCAGTGGCAGCATTTTGCCGGCCCGATGTTCACCGGCTTTGACACGGACCGCACCATGCTGCGCATTTCGGCCATGAATCTGATGCTCCACTCCATCACGAACCCGGAGATCGACTACAAGGACAGCGTGTCGAAGCAAAACTCCATTTGCAGCAAGTATACCGTTTGCCTTGCGAACCCGCCGTTCAAGGGCACCGTGGATGCCGAGAGCATCAATGACGACCTGAAAGCCGTCACCAACACCAAAAAGACGGAACTTCTGTTTCTTGCGCTCTTCCTGCGGATGCTCAAAACCGGCGGACGCTGCGCCTGCATCGTGCCGGACGGCGTTTTGTTCGGTTCCAGCAAGGCGCACCAGAGCATCCGAAAAGAACTGATTGAAAACCATCAGCTGCGGGCGGTCATTTCTATGCCCTCCGGCGTGTTCAAGCCCTACGCAGGCGTGTCCACGGCGGTGCTGGTGTTTACCAAGACCGGCGCGGGCGGCACCGATAAGGTGTGGTTCTACGATATGAAAGCCGACGGTTTCTCGCTGGACGACAAGCGCACCGAGGTGAAGGAAAACGACATCCCGGACATCATCGCCCGGTTCCAGAACCTCAACGCCGAAACTGACCGCAAGCGCACCGAGCAGAGTTTCTTTGTGCCCAAAGCGGAAATTGCCGCCAATGGGTACGATTTGTCCATCAATAAGTACAAAGAGACCGAGTATGTGCCGGTGGAGTATCCCTCGACCACGGAGATTCTTGCTGACCTGCATGAGCTGGAAATGGAGATCACCAAGGGTTTGGCAGAGTTGGAGGAGATGGTGTGATGGCGAAGTTGGGAGAGTGTTTTTCTGTTATCAGAAATGGTGCATCGATAAGGCAAACAGATGGCGCAGGTGGTTTTCCGATTACACGAATTGAAACTATTGCAGATAAGACTATAAATAGAGAAAAATTTGGTTATGCGGGAATTTATGATCTTGCCCAATACAGGGATTATATCCTTCAAGACGGCGATATTCTAATGTCTCATATCAACAGCGAAAAACATCTTGGGAAGGTTGCATTATACTCGAAACGAGACGATGAACAAATAATCCATGGCATGAATTTGTTAATGCTTCGTGCAGACACTCAAAAGGTGATTCCAGAATATGCCAAATACTATTTTGAATCACAAAAGTTTCTGAGACAGATTGGACGCATTACAAAAAAATCGGTAAATCAGGCAAGTTTTACAGTTACAGCACTAAAGGAACTTGAAATTCCATTAGCCAGCATTATTGTTCAGCGAGATATCTCTGAAAAGTTAAAGAAAGTAGATTGGCTGGTTTCTCTCCGCAAGCAGCAGCTTGCCAAACTAGACGAACTGGTAAAGGCGCGGTTTGTGGAGATGTTTGGAACATTTCCGGCAAATCCATTTAGATGGAGTATAGGAAAAATTCAAGATGTTGTTTCAGATGTACGATATGGTTCTAGTCGTCCTGCCGTAGAAGGTGGAAAATATCCATATTTAAGAATGAACAATATTACATACAGTGGTGAGCTGGACTTGCGCGACACAAAGCGAATCGACATTCCGGATAGTGAACTGGACAAATGCACGGTTCGCCGAGGCGATGTTCTGTTTAACAGAACAAACAGCAAAGAACTTGTTGGAAAAACCTGCGTGTACAATCGAGATGAATTGATGGTGCTTGCGGGGTTTGTAATTAGAGTACGTATTAATGAGAGGATACGACCGGAGGTTCTTTCTGCATTTCTCAATATGGATTTCTCAAAACGAATGCTGATTGGTATGTGTAAAACGGCAATCGGACAAGCAAATATTAATGCGAAAGAACTGCAAAATATTGACTTATATATACCACCAATTGAATTGCAAGATCAATTTGTGACTTTGAAAAACAAAATAGATCAGCAAAAGCAGACCGTACAGCAGAGCCTTGAAAAGCTGGAACTGATGAAAAAGGCACTGATGCAGGAATATTTTGGGTAA
>ENA-OQDC01000855-OQDC01000855.1-human-gut-metagenome-genome-assembly--contig:-NODE-855-length-18615-cov-5.430658_pt1 | contig 18615 bp, 17 predicted proteins | sample MGYA00242770_ERZ504601 | MGnify/ENA primary metagenome ERZ504601 (study PRJEB26092, sample SAMD00036305) | human gut metagenome | host: Homo sapiens | study: EMG produced TPA metagenomics assembly of...
AGCAGCCTTCACCGTCACAGATATCCCGGCCAAAGCGATCCATGACAACGACTACTGTGTCCATGTTAAACTGCCCAAGAGCTTTGATGTGCTGAACGATGAGCTTATCTCCGGTAAACTGGAAGATACCGGCAATTATGACACCTGCGGCAGCTACCGGCTGCTCAAGGGGAATGACGGCTGCTGGTACGCCGTGCTGCGGTACGACCAAAACTATATCCAGCAGAAAGAGGAGGCAGCCGCAGGCGCGGATACTTCCGATGCCAAGGTCACCAGCAACGTTTCCTTCAATTTCCAGTGGAACCAGAGCGAGGTCACCAGCAGCGGCTTTAATCAGATCGAGGTCAACAAAGATTACGCCCTTGATATCACCATCAACCCGGATGAAACCCCCGATGAGGATCAAAGAGACGATAAGAACTATGACCTTAACCAGAGCGTGGAGGACCCGCGCCACGATGGCAGCGATGCCTACCTGGATTACACTGTTACGCTTGTGGTCCAGAACGAACAGGCCGGCCCGCTGACGCTTGCGGACAGCATGACCCTGCCCACCGGCGTAACCGCCGAATATGTCGAAGACTCGCTCCAGCTCAGCATGAAAGAAGACGATACAGCGCTCCGCATCACTTGGGAAGATGATAATGGTGAGCGCAAGATCACCTTGGGTTCTGCCGGTTCCCCCATTGCCGCAGGCACCTATTCTATCCGCTACACCGTCAAGCTGAAGGACGTTGGCGAAACGGCTGTTGACGGAGTAATCAATAACATCAAGATTCTGGATACGCCCATCAGCGATGATGCCGAAGAGTCGGTAAAAACCGACAGCCTTGTGATCACCAGTCAGGCCAATCCGTCCGACTACAAGCTTCCCTCTACCGGCGGAGCCGGTACCACTTTGTATACAGCAGGCGGCGGCGCACTGATGCTTGTCGCTCTGGTGTGCGGGGTTTGCAGAAAGCGCAGACGCGAAAGGAGGGCACGTTAAAAAACCTGCATCCTTCCTGACACGGCGGCAAAATTGATTCTGCGCCGGAAGCAGACCCTGAAAATAGGAATCAGAAAAACTTGAAAGGAGATTTTCGCAAATCATGATGAAGAAAGCAATCAAAAAGCTGCTGGCCGCACTGCTGGCAGTTGCCATGGTGTGCGCCATGGCGATCCCCGCGTTTGCATACAACCCTGGGGAGACTAAGGAGGACCTCAACACAAAACACGATTACGGCGCTTTCCAGATCTTCGAGGGTGTTATTAGTAAGGACAATCCGACGCTTTCCGACGTTAATTGGGGCCGAAACATCACTGAACCTGATATTTTTCTGGCCAAATTGAAGGAAGATCCTACCATCGGCGATAAGTTTGAAACTGATTTCACTGCTCAGGACGTTCTTGCGGTTATCAGCAAATGGCATGATTCCGATGATAACAGCATCGCTTTTGCGCGCGTTGTATGCCACTATCTCTACCCGGATGCAAACGCAAACCCGACACCCGTCGCTACAGATCACACCGGTGGCATCAACATTCCAAAGTCAGGTTATTATCTGATCGTTGATACTAGCACCTTTAGCGATGACGATTTCTATCATGCCTACAATTCCTTCTTCCTGCTGAATGTTCCCCAAACACCCTATGTCGTTCTAGTTAATCATAAGGTTGTAAAGCCCACTGTTGAGAAGGAAGTCTACGACAACAACGACATTGGCTCTACTGGTGGTTGGGGTAGTTCCGCTGACCATGCAATCAACGAACCGTTCCAGTTCAGGCTGATCGCTAAGTTGCCCGCAAGCGAAAACAATGGCCGTGCTTACGATTACTATAAAGAGTACGCTGTTTGCTTCACTGATACTCTGTCTGACGGCATTACCTTTGACAAATTGGATACGGTGGAAATCACAAATGGCGATGGCAGTACTCCACAAGTGATCAATAACTATACACTTGACCCGAACAATCCTCAGTCCTCCTTCAAACTGAGCATTGATGATGTCAAGACCTGTGTACCAGATTTGAATAAAGGCGCGACTATTACGGTCACCTATACTGCACACCTGAACGAAAAGGCCTATGTCAATACTGTAGGCGGTGGTACTGATAACAAGAATAGTGTTTATCTCGAGTATTCCAACAATCCCAGAATCAGCACATCCCTTGATCATACTCCCGAAAGCGAAGTCCGTGTGTACACCTACCAGCTGAACAACACCAAGTATCGCGATGATGATACCCCGGGCAACGAGTTGGCGGGCGCCGGCTTCCGTCTGTACAGCGGTAAAGATTGCACTAAGGAACAGGAGATCAAGCTCAAGAAGAATATTACTGACGGCACTTACTCCCCCTACTTTGGAACGGATGCTGGCGATGAGATGTTCTCTGACGAACATGGTCAGTTCAATGTCAAGGGTCTGGACGCTGGCACCTACTACCTGAGAGAGACCAAAACTCCTGACGATTACAATGCCTGTGCCGATAAAGAAATCGTCATTTCTGCAACGCACGACGTAAACCATGTTTCTCTGTCCGGTAACCTGTCCACCACCATCATCAACAAAAAAGCCGGCGGCATTACCCTGCCCTCCACCGGCGGCATCGGCACTACCATCTTCTATGTGGTCGGCGGCGGCCTGATGGTTGCGGCCATCGTTCTGCTGGTCACCAAGAAGCGCATGGAGAACAAGTAAGCTCCATTTCCCCCAAGAACCCGGAGCAAAGGGGCCGCAAGGCCCCCGCTCCTATCCTTATAACATTAGGGAGTAGCCCATGAAAAAGAACAAAAGCACCATCATCCTGATCCTCGTCTTTTTCGTGGGTCTATCCGTGATGTTATACCCCACCCTCAGCGATTACGTCAACCAGCTGCATCAGTCCCGTGCTGTGGCCACCTATGCCGAGGACGTGGACAATCTGACCGATGCCGACTACAGCGCCTATTTCGAGGCGGCAGATGCGTTCAATGCGCAGATCGCCGCCGACCCGGACGCTTTGTATTTCCCGCAGCGCTTTCCCACCTACGAAAGCACGCTGGATGTGACCGGCACCGGCATTATGGGCTACATCACCATTGAAAAGATCGGTGTGGAGCTGCCCATCTACCACGGCACCAGCGATGGCGTGCTGCAGATCGCCGCAGGCCACTTGGAGGGCACCAGCCTGCCGGTGGGCGGCCAGAGCACCCACGCGGTCATTTCGGCTCACCGCGGCCTGCCCAGCGCCAAGCTGTTCACCAATCTGGACCAGCTGGAAGTGGGCGACACCTTCACCATCACGGTGCTGGACCGGGTGCTGACCTATGAGGTGGACCAGATCTCCATTGTACTGCCCACCGAGACGGACAACCTGAAGGTGGTGGACGGCAAGGATTACGTCACCCTGATGACCTGCACCCCCTACGGCATCAACTCCCACCGCCTTCTGGTGCGGGGACGCCGCATCGAAACGCCGGACAAGCTCAAGCACATCCGTGTAACAGCCGATGCCATCAAGATCGAACCGATCATCACAGCTCCCATCATGGCACTGCCCCTGCTGCTGGTGCTGCTGCTCTGGCTGCTGTTCTCCAACCGCAAACGCAAATCTACAAGAGGTGAAAAACATGAAACGCACTGATCTCAAAAAGCACGCTGCGGCCCTGCTTTTGGTGCTGTGCCTTCTGGTAACAAGTGCGCTGCCTGCCCTTGCCACCAGCGCAAACATCAAGCTGGTGGACAGCAGCGGCAATCCCACTACCGGCACCATCCGCGTTACGCTGTACGACAGCGCCAACGATAAGGCGCTGAGCGGCGGCAAGCTCACTTTGTACCGTGTGGCCGAGGTAAAGCGCCAAAACGGCAACCTGAGCTACGAATACTGCGGCGATTTCTACGGCTGCGGCATTGCGCTGGGTGATTTGACCGACAGCACCCTTGCGGCCCAACTGCAGGAGTATCTGCCCCAAAGCGCCGAGGGCACCACAAAGACCATTGATGCGGACGGCAACGTGACCTTCCGTGGTCTGGAGCTGGGCCTGTATCTGATCGTGCAGACCGAGGCTTCCAAGGGCTATGAGCCGATCAATCCGTTCCTTGTCTCTCTGCCCATGGCGGAGGATGGCAAGTGGAATTATGCGGTGGATGCCAGCCCCAAGGTGGGTGCTTACACCCCCACCAAGCCGGACACGCCGCCTACGCCCCCTACCCCGCCTACGCCCGATCATCCTGATACGCCTACCCCGCCGGACAACCCGGATAACCCGGTCTCTCCCGGTAATCCGGACAATCCCGTGGCTCCGGGCCATCCGGACAATCCCGTGGCCCCGGGCCACCCGGATCATCCGGTAGCACCCGGTAATCCAGACAGCCCCGTTCTGCCGGGCCACCCGGATAACCCGGTAATGAGCAGTCTGCCGCAGACCGGTCAGCTGAACTGGCCTGTGCCGGTGCTGGCTGTCAGCGGTGTGGTGCTGTTTGCATTCGGCTGGGCGCTGGATCGCAAGTACCGCACAGTATAATTTTATTCTGATACAACAAAGAGGACCCGACGCATCTGCATCGGGTCCTCGTTTTTCGGTTTCTTTTATGCAGTCAGGGTTTACTGCTGCTGTGCCTGCTGCTCGGCGCGCTTGGCTTCCAGCGCCAGAATGGCATCGCGGCGGCTCAGGTTGATGCGGCCCTGCTGGTCGATGTCGGTCACCTTGACCACGATGGCATCACCCACGGCCACCACATCCTCCACGCGCTCCACACGCTTGGTGTCCAGCTTGGAGATGTGCACCAGACCTTCCTTGCCCGGTGCGATCTCAACGAAGGCACCAAAGTTCATCAGGCGGGTCACTTTGCCCTTGTAGATGGCACCGATCTCGGGGTCCTCCACAATGGTCTTGATGGTAAAGATGGCGCGCTTTGCGTCCTCCTGATCCACAGCAGAGACGAACACATGGCCGTCCTCCTGCACGTCGATCTTGCAGTTGCAGGTAGCGCAGATGTCCTGAATGACCTTGCCGCCCTTACCGATCACGTCCTTGATCTTATCGGTGGGGATCATCATGCTGAACATCTTGGGTGCGTAGCGGCTCAGCTCATGGCGGGGCTCTGCGATCACCGGCTTGATGATCTCGTCCAGAATATACAGGCGGCCCTTGCGGCACTTCTCGAAGGCCTCGGCAATGATGTCGTAGGTCAGGCCATCGATCTTGATGTCCATCTGGATGGCAGTGATGCCCTTGCGGGTGCCGCCCACCTTGAAGTCCATATCGCCGTGGAAGTCCTCCACGCCCTGAATGTCCAGCATGGTCATCCAGCGGTCGCCCTCGGTGATCAGACCACAGGAAATGCCGGCAACGGGTGCCTTGATGGGGCACGCCTGCATCCATCAGGGCCAGCGTAGAGCCGCAGATGGATGCCTGAGAGGTGGAACCGTTGGAGGAGAGCACCTCAGACACGCAGCGGATGGTGTAGGGGAACTCCTCCAGAGAGGGCAGCACGGGCACCAGAGCACGCTCTGCCAGTGCGCCATGGCCGATCTCGCGGCGGCCGGGGCTGCGCGGTGCGCGGGCCTCGCCCACAGAGTACGGCGGGAAGTTGTAGTGATGGATATAGCGCTTGGTCTGCTCATCGGTCAGGTCGTCCATGAGCTGGTTGTCCTTGGTGCCGCCCAGAGTGCAGGTGGTCAGCACCTGCGTCTGGCCGCGGGTGAACATACCGGAGCCGTGCACGCGGGGCAGGATGCCCACTTCGGCAGCCAGCGGGCGGATCTCGTTGATGCCGCGGCCGTCCACGCGCTTGCCCTCGTCCAGCAGCCAGCGGCGTACCACGAACTTCTGCATCTTGTAGCTGACCAGATCAAGGTCTGCAGCGGTCAGGTCGGGGTACTCCTCGGCGATCTTGTCCATGATGGGCAGCAGAGCGGCATCGCGCACATTCTTGTCGTCGGTGTCCATAGCGGCCTTGAAGTCGTCCAGATACTTGTTCTGGATGGCGTGGAACACGTCCATATCCAGACCCACCACCTGAAAAATCGATCTTCGGCTTACCGCGCTCAGCCACGATGCGGTTGATGAACTCAATGGTCTTTTTGATCTCCACGTGAGCGGCCTTGATGGCGTTCAGCATGGTGTCCTCGTCCACCTCGTTGGCACCGGCCTCGATCATCACGATCTTATCCATGGTGGCGGCAACGGTCAGGGCAAGGTCGCTCACCTTGCGCTGCTCCTGCGTGGGGTTCAGCACGATCTCGCCGTCCACCAGGCCCACCTGCACGCCGCCGATGGGGCCGTTCCACGGGATGTCGGACACGGCAGTGACCAGAGAAGCACCGATCATACCGGCGATCTCAGGGCTGCAGTCGGGGTCCAGACTCATGACGGTCATGGTGATGCACACGTCGTTGCGCATTTCCTTGGGGAACAGCGGGCGCATGGGGCGGTCCACCACGCGGCTGGTCAGGATGGCGCGCTCACCGGGGCGGCCCTCACGGCGCATAAAGCTGCCGGGGATGCGGCCTGCGGCGTAGAGCTTTTCCTCATACTCCACGTTCAGGGGGAAGAAATCCACGCCCTCGCGGGGCTTGGGGCTCATGACCACATTGCACAGAACGCAGGTCTCGCCGTAGCGGATCAGCGCACTGGCGTTGGACAGACCGCACATTTTGCCCATTTCTACCTTGAACGGGCGGCCTGCCAGCATGGTCTCGTAGACCTTGTAGTTCTCAAAGGTCTCTCTGCGGGAACCAAATTCAATTGCCATTGTTTTTGCCTCCTTGTTTTTTCGGATTTTTTCTATCCAAAAGGCGGTGGCACGCGCATCATAGCAATAAATCCAGCGTCCATGCCGTTCACATCCGGTTTTGTTTGAGATATTTCCCCCACCGGGGGAATGTCTCTGCCGTTGATGTGAGCCGTCCGCGCCATGAAAAAGCATTCGGGGCACAGGCGTTCGATTTACTGCTGCAATACGCAGCCGCTGCCATTTGTATACAAAAGCAAAAGGCAGGCACCTTTGCGGTACCTGCCCTCTGTTTAAATTACTTACGCAGACCCAGAGTTGCGATCAGAGCACGGTAACGCTCGATGTCCTTCTTCTGGAGATAAGCCAGCAGATTGCGGCGGCGGCCAACCATCTTCATCAGGCCGCGGCGGCTGTGGTGATCGTTCGGGTTCTTCTTCAGGTGCTCGTTCAGCTCGTTGATGTGAGCGGTCAGCAGAGCGACCTGCACTTCGGGAGAGCCAGTGTCCTTCTCGGTCAGAGCGACTTTGGCCATAACTTCCTGCTTGTTCATAGTTACATACCTCTTTATAAAATTTTATGTGCCAATGGAACAGCGGCGGGAAACGGCATTCCCAAAAAGCGGGCATACTCCCAACCCCGTACCACGGTAACAGATACAGTATACCAGAACCCTGTGCAAAATGCAAGGATATTTTTTGCATCCTGCCTTTATTTTTTTACGTACTGGTGCCAGTACAGCTGTACCTCCGGCAGCTTCTTTTTGCGCAGCAGAACTGCGGTGGGGATCAGATACAGCAGCACCGAAAGCAGCATGGATGCATCGTAGCCGCTTACCGCATCGGCCACGGTAGTGGTGCCGTACAGCCCACCGATGAGCATGGACGAAATATCCATGGCACCGTGCAGGAATACCGTCACCCACAAATTGCCGGTGCGGAAGTAGATCGCCGCAAAAAGAGTGCCCAGCGATGCTGCAAACACGCACTGCATCAGCACACCGAAGGGTGCCGAACTGAGGATATTGGTCAGGTGCGCCGCGCCAAACAGCACACCGGACAAAAGGCAGGCCTTCCACACACCGGCGCGGCTGGTGCCAAAGTGCTCCAGCAGGGTCTGGGCAATGACACCGCGGAAGATGAATTCCTCGGCCACACCCACCATGGCCATGCTGACAAGGAAGGTGCCGATGCGTGCCGCAGGCTGCAGCACGCCGTTCTCCGGCCGGCCCAGCACCAGCGACCCAAAGGCATTGTAGCCAATGAACACCAGCGGGTACATGCCCACCAGCAGGCCATTGAAAAAGCCGCTGCCGCGGCGGCGCAGCAGCCCAGCACGGTCTGTCCGTACCAGAAACAGCACTGCCACCATGGCCCCCACCAGCTCCTGCAGAGTGCTGTAGAGGTATGTATCAATGGACGCAAAATCCGCCCGAAAAAGAACCAATGCAATGGTAAAGACAAGATCTGTTACGAACAGGCTTGCCAGAAAGACCACTTCTGCCAGAACGCAGAATAAGATCGGGTGCGCTTTGCGCAGTCGTTTGAGCATGGGATACCCTCCTGAATCATTGATAGTACTATTCTAGCACACTTTACCTTAAAACGATATAGCACGCGCAAAAAAGGCAGTTTTCCCTTCTGCTGTGCCGCAAAGCGTTCACTTTTTCAAAACAAAGATCTGTTCAAACTCCTGCGTTGCCAGCAGCGAAACATCCTCATAGCCGCCCTGTCGGGCAACGTTCCACGCAGTTTCCATGTTCTGAGCCGTGATCTGCTCCACCTGTTCTGCCGTCACGAACTGCCACAGCCCCCGGCCTCCAATGAACAGCACCAGCGTATCATTTTCGCCGGTGTTATACTGCACCAGCAGCTCACTGGAATCGTCCGGCACCACACAGACCTCCTGAAATTTGAGAAGCTCCTGCACGCCGGAAGTGAAACTGCCAAGGTCCCCGGTAATATCCACGCAGGCGGCCTGACTGTATTGTTCCAGTTCTTCGTCTATCTTATAAGTACCGCTGTACATGCGCTCCGGCTCGATCACAAATGCAAGCACGACCATTGCAAGGCACACGATCTGCAGAATGCGCTTTCTGGTACCTGCACGCAGCGTATCCAGAATGGAGAAAAGGCCGCAGCCACAAACAACGCTTCCAGCGGCTGCAGATGGTACACATACCGCAGCGACTTATACGGCGAGATCACCGCGATAACCAGAAATGCAGCAAGCGCCGGGACCGTGATCAGCTTGACATCCCCGGGGATCAGCGTAGTGCCACGCAACTTGCCCGGCAGCCAGCGCTGCCCCAGCTTTGTCAGGACCAGCACGGCCATAATGCCTGCGCCTACAGCAAAGCCGACGATGCTCCAGCCGATCAGCTCCAGCGGGCCTTTGGGGTACTGCGCCAAATCCAGCAGATTGTTTGCTGTTGACTCCAGCGAAACCGTATCCTGCGAGTGCAGCTGTGCATACCAGCACGGAAAGGTGAGCAGCATTCCGCCAACGCCCGCAAGTGCCGGAAGCGAAAATGCAGCAGCATTTTTCCATTCGCGCCGGAACATCAGGTAAAGGTCATATGCTGCGCACAGCAGGAAGGCATAGACCACAAAGAAATACTGGGTCATCATGCCAAGATAGATGGTTACACCGATTAGAAGATATTTGGGCACAGACGGCCTGCGAAGAGACTTTGCCACCAGCAGCGCAAGCAGGATCGTCAGCAAGGTCATGAGCATATACATGCGCACCATCGTCACATTCGAGATCATTTCACGGTTGAACGCATACAATGCACAGACGAACAATGCTTTTTTCCAGTCTGCAAACAGCTCCATGCCCAGCGCATACAGCGCTGCCAGCGTGCCGCCCAGCAGCACAAAATTCATCCCCAGACCCGTCCATTTTGTAAAGCTGCCCGGAAATAATGAGCACACCGTGTGCAGCAAAAAGTAGAACAGCGGCGGATGAACGTCCTGCGTCTGGTTATAGTAGACCGACGCATAGTCGAACCGTGTGCTTCCCTGCGGGGCAACATAATTCAGAAACTCGCTCTGCGTGAACATTGCCTCCGGCAGCTTGCCGTTTGCCACCTGTTCTCCACCATGGAGCCAGCTTAAAAACGGAACATAACTGCTGTTTGCAAGGCCGTAGGAGTAGATCTCATCCAGAAAGAACCCCTCTTTCCGCACAGCCCACCAGCCGCAAAGGCAGATCAGAACGATCACAAAAAGCGCGACCGCCCGTTTTTTCTTTTTTATTTCCTGCATAGTTTCTGTTTTTCCTCGCTTTTTTTGTCCGTTCTGCAGCCAAATATGGCTTTGCTTTTCCAGTATATCATATTTAGAACACAAGTCAAAACTTTTCGGGTTGCAGATCCCGCTGCTCCTAGCAGCATGCACCCTGTTAGACATTCCTAGCCGGTGGAACCCGCGGGCTAAACAAAGCCATACTATGGCTTTGTTTGCGGTGCTTCGCACCGCCGCCCTGTTCAAATCCCGCGCGGAAACAAAAAAGAACCAGTACACGAATGTGTTAGCAGCATGCACCTTGTTAGACATTCCTACCGGTTGGGACCCGCGGGCTAAACAAAGCCATACTATGGCTTTGTTTGCGGTGCTTCGCACCGCCGCCCTGTTCAAATCCCGCGCGGAAACAAAAAAGAACCAGTACACGAATGTGTACTGGTTCTTGTTGGTCGGAGCAGCGGGATTTGAACCCACGGCCTCCTCGTCCCGAACGAGGCGCGCTACCAACTGCGCTATGCCCCGAAAATACCGCAGCCAGTTGAGACTGCGGTTTTCTTGGTTGGGGATGAGAGAATCGAACTCCCACAAGTAGAGTCAGAGTCTACCGCACTACCACTATGCAAATCCCCATTATTCAGTTCGTCTGCCGCGCCGTGCGCTGCTGACAAGGGATATTATACTCAAAAGGCCCGCGCTTGTCAACCATTTTTTATTTTTCTGCAAAAGTTTTCCCGCTGTTCTCCTGCCCGCAGAAATGCACCGTGGAAGCGTGTAAATTTTCTGCGCTTCTCTTGACAGCGGCCCCCATCCGGAATAATCTTATACTATAAACAGGTAGGTCTCCGGGCAGACTGACTTTGAAAGGCAGAACGCGCGGCGCTGAATACCAAATGAAAGAGGGCTTTTGAATGAAAAACGTGTTGGAATCCTGACTTCCGGCGGCGACTGTCCGGGTCTGAACGCCACCATCCGCGGCGTAGCAAAAGCACTGTATGCCCGCATGGGCGATAACGTGGAGATCGTTGGCATCCTGAACGGATACAGCGGCCTGATCAACGGCGACTACAAGGAGATGTGCGAGGACGATTTCCGCGGCATCCTGACGCTGGGCGGCACCATTCTGGGCACCAAGCGCACACCTTTTAAGATGATGCGTGTGGTGGAGGACGACAACATTGATAAAGTTGCCGCCATGAAAAAGACCTACAAGGAAGCCAAGCTGGACTGCCTGCTGTGCCTGGGCGGCAATGGCACCCACAAAACCGCAAACCTGCTCTCGCAGGAGGGTCTGAACATCATCGGCCTGCCCAAGACCATTGATAACGATATCTATGGTACCGACGTAACCTTCGGCTTCCACACCGCCGTGGACATTGCCACCGATGTGATCGACCGCATCCACACCACCGCAGGCAGCCACAGCCGCGTGATGTGCATTGAGATCATGGGCAACAAGGCAGGCTGGCTGACGCTGTACTCTGGCATTGCAGGTGGTGCAGATATTATTCTGCTGCCGGAACAGCCCTATGATATCGACCGTGTGTGTTCTGCCGTGGAACGCCGCGCAAAGAAGGGTTCCAACTTCTCCATTATCGCTGTGGCCGAGGGTGCCATCAACTGCGAGGAAGCCGGCATGAAGCGCAAGGAATGGATGGCAAAGCGCGCCGAGGCAGGCTTTGGCACCACCGCCACCAACCGCATTGCACAGGCCGTGCAGAAAAAAACCGGCATGGAGACCCGTGTGTGCATCCCGGGCCACATGCAGCGCGGCGGCAGCCCCAGCGCCTACGACCGTGTGCTGGCCACCCAGTTCGGCAGCTATGCGGCAAAGCTGGTGGAGATCGAGCGCTACGGCGTGACCGTTGCCATGGTGAACCGCCATGTCACCGAGAACCGTCTGGCCGACATTGCAGGCAAGACCCGCAACGTGCCGGAGAACTGCGACCTGCTCACCGTCGCCCGCCGCATGGGCATCAGTCTGGGTTGATTACCATTTGAATGCTCTCCGCTTTGCTCTGAGCATTTTTAGCGGAATAATTATTTTTTATTGGGGATTCCTGAAAATCTGCGGATTTTCAGGAATCCCTTTTTCACCGGAAGGGTCCCAACTGGCAGATGCTTCAAACAAACGGAATGCCGTTTTCCGCTGCACCCCCTCCCGTGAAAATGCAGATCCCGGCAGACCGTAGTCTGCCGGGATCTGCTCTATTCAGAAATACTGTTTCCGTTGAAGATGACCAGAGTGCAACGGTGGCCATTCAAAATCGTCTGCCGGACAAATCAAAGGTCCGTCACATCATGCCGGGTGGGCTGGCCTTTTTCAAAGGCAACCGCGCTTTCCAGCACACCGCGCACCATGCTCTCCACATCCTCGTGGGTGTAGAAAGCCGTGTGGTCGGTCAGGATCACATTGGGCATGCTGCGCAGAGCCGCCAGCTCCGGGTTCGGGATCACATCGCCCATGCGATTATAATAGTACAGGCCGTTCTCATTTTCCAGCACGTCCAGGCCCGCCGCGCCAATCTTGCCGCTTTCCAGCCCGGCAATCAGTGCATCGCTGTCGATCAGCTTGCCGCGGGCGGTGTTGATGATGGTCACGCCCGGCTTCATGCGCTCAATTGCTTTGGTGTCGATGAGATGGTGATTCTCCTCCGTAGCGTTGGTGTGCAGAGTGATGACATCGCTTTCCGCCAGCAGGGTCTCCAGCGGCACATACTCGGCGATCTTCTTTACCTCGTCGTTGGGGTACAGGTCGTAGGCCAGCAGGCGGCAGCCAAAGCCGGACAGATGCTGCAGCACCGTGCGGCCAATGCGGCCTGTACCGATCACCCCCACAGTGCAGGTGGAAATATCGCGGCCGATTTTTCCCTGCAGGGAGTAGTCCTGCGCTTCGCCGCGCTTGAGGATGTGCCCTGCCTTGCGCAGGCTCATCAGCATGAGCATAATGGCAAAGTTTGCAACGCCGTTTGGCGGGTAGTCCACATTAGCCACCTTCATGCCCAGTTCCCGGGCCGTCTCGCGGTCTACGTGGTCATAGCCGATGGAACGGCAGCAGATGGACTTTACGCCCAGCTCGTGAAACCGCTTGACCATGGGCGCGCTCATATCACAGGGCGTTACCGACACGGCATCATAGCCCTTTGCCAGTTCAGCATTTTCCAGCGTGGGATACTCCTGCGTAGAGCCAAACTCAACATCCAGCTGCGGTGCCAGCCGCTGCGCGATGCCCAGCTCATCGTAGGGGCGCAGGGTGTAAAAAAAGACTTTTGTAGCCATAAAACTTCCCTCCCGGCTTATTTTGTATCTATTGTAGCACGTTCTGCACAGATGGATGCATTTTACTGCGTGAATTTTGTTCACCTTAAAAATGAGGATTCATCTTTCCATATGAATGCGCGCAAAACAGTTGTAAATTGTCGGAAAAGAGGGTATGATAAAGGAACTGAGAAGTATACATCACTGAAATATAAAAGGAGTGTGCCTTATGCGCGCTTATGAACGGCTTTTGAATTATGTCCGGGTGCATACCACCTCGGACGAAAACTCCGGTACGCACCCTTCCGCTGAACGGGAGTTTGACCTTGCCCGCCAGCTGGTGGATGAGATGAAGGCCCTTGGCATGGAGGATGCCCATGTGGACGAGCACTGCTACGTCTATGGCACCCTGCCTGCCACGCCCGGCTGTGAGGATCAACACGCTCTGGGCCTGATCGCCCACATGGACACTGCCGACGATGCCAGCGGTGAGAATGTGCAGCCCGTTGTGTGGGAAAACTACAACGGCGGCGACGTAACTCTGCCCGCCACCGGCATGGTGATGAAGCCCTCTGTGTTCCCCTTCCTTACTTCCATGAAGGGCGAGACCCTCATCACCTCAGACGGTACCACCCTGCTGGGTGCCGACGATAAGGCCGGTATTGCCGAAATTTTGACCGCTGTTGAGACCATTCAGGAAAAAGGCCTGCCCCACGGCAAGCTGTGTATCGCCTTTACTCCGGATGAAGAGATCGGCGAGGGTGCAGAGCTGTTCGATATTCCGGGCTTCGGTGCCGACTTTGCCTATACGGTGGACGGCGGCGATGCCGGCTCCATTGAGTACGAGAACTTCAACGCCGCTTCCGCCACCGTGACCATCCGCGGCTTCTCGGTGCACCCGGGCACCGCCAAGGACACCATGATCAACGCTTCCAATGTGGCCATGGAGTTTCATCAGGCGCTGCCCATCACCGCCCGCCCCGAAACGACCGAGGGCCGGCAGGGCTTCTACCACCTGTGCCAGATGTACGGCGATGTGACCACCGCAAAGCTGGGCTACATCCTGCGCGACCACGATGCCGCAAAGCTACAGTTCAAGAAGGACAACATGCTGGATATTGCCGAATTTTTGAACGGAAAGTACGGCGAAGGCACTGTGACCGTGGAGATCAAGGACAGCTACCACAACATGCTGGAAAAAATCAAGCCGCATTTCCACTTAGTAGAGACCGCCCGCAAGGCCACCCGCATGGCCGGGCTGGAACCGGAGGAAATTCCGGTGCGCGGCGGCACCGACGGTGCTATGCTGAGCTGGAAAGGCCTGCCCTGCCCCAATCTGGGCACCGGCGGCTTCAATTTCCACGGCGTATGCGAGTGCATCACCGCTGAGCGCATGGACCGCTGCACTGAGATCTTGCTGAACATCATAAAGCTGTACGCAGAGTAAATTTTATTTTTCAATATACAAAAAAGTGGGTGCTATTTTCGGATAGCACCCACTTTTGTTATACTCTGACGCTTATCTCTACGACTCCACTCGTGAAAATGCATTTGGAGCAGCCCTGCGGTTGCGTAGCAATGAAAGCCCCAGTGGGGCTTTCAAGCAGGCGAGCGGTCTGCGTTAGCAGATGGAAGGGATTCGCCCTGACAAACGTCAGGGCTGCGACAAATGCGAAAAATAAAAATCAAATTCCACTGAACATGCCCAGAGTACAACGACGACGACCGCTGCCTGCGGCAGAAGCAGGGAGGAGTTGTTGGGGCCGCGGCCAGCAAGACACGAATGCCACTCAAGGCATGAAGTGGATGCTGGGAGCCGCAACTCTAGGAGGGCATTCAAAATCGTTTAACCAACGTTGATATGCCCCACCGGCATGATCTTCCGTTTGTTGTCGTCCGGCTTTGCCGTCAGGCTCATGGCCAGCGACACCGGGCCGACACGGCCCATGAACATGACCAGCATATACAGGATTTTTGCGCCCCGGTTCAGCTGAGCGGTAACGCCCACCGAAAGGCCAACTGTGCCAAAGGCAGAGCAGGACTCGAAAATAGCGTCAATGACCGACACAGCGTCCGAGGTGTTATAGAACACCACCACAGCCGAGCCAACCGCCGCCAGCCCGCCGAGCACGATAATGGTCAAAGCACGATAAACCGTCTTGGACTCGATGTGGTGCTCTGCGATCACACAGTCGTCGCGGCCCTGAGCCACACTGCGGATCGTCAGGATGATGACGGCGAACGTAGTCACCTTCACGCCGCCGCCGGTGGAACCGGGTGCCGCACCAATGAACTGCAGCGCGCTCATCAGCAGTTTGGTGATGGGGCCGCAGGCCGCAAGGTCGATGGTATTCATGCCCGCAGTACGAGTGGACACCGACTGGAACAGTGCCGCCATCAGCTTGCCAGGCACAGAGAGCCCGCCCATGCTGGCAGGATTGTTCCACTCCATCAGCGCGATGAGCGCCGCGCCGCCGAGCCACAGGATCACCGAGAAGCTCAGCACCACCTTGGCCTGCAGGGAAAGCCGGTGCTTTTTGCGGTATTGACCGATCTCCACCCATACCATGAAACCCAGACCGCCGGAGATGATCATGAACATCACAACGGCCTGAACATAGTAATTGTTCACATAGGGTGCCAGTGAGGAATACTGGCCGAACCGGCCAAACAGATCAAAGCCCGCGTTACAGAAAGCCGAGATGGCCGTGAACACGCTCACCCAGATGCCTTCCAGCCCGAACTGCGGCACAAAGGCGAACAGCAGCAGCACAATGCCAATGCCTTCAAACAGGCCAGCCAGTCCCACCACGATCTTCAGCACGTCCTTGGCCTGCGCATATCCGTCCGCTGAGACGCTTTCTCCCAGCAGCCGCAGATCGCGGAAGCCCATGCGCCGCCGCATAGCCAGCGCGAAGAAGCTGGTGAGGGTGACCAACCCCAGACCACCCACCTGAATGAGCAGCAGGATCACCACCTGCCCAAAGTAGGTGAACTGGGTCCAGGTATCCCGCACGATCAGACCAGTAACGCAGGTAGCGCTTGTGGCGGTGAACATGGCATCCAGTACATCCAGCCGCCCATGCTTGCTGGCAACAGGCAGGCTGAGCAGAAAGGTGCCCAGCGCGATCACGATGACAAAGCTCACACAGATGATCTGCGTAGGCGTATACATCCCCTTGCGCTTGCCCGCCGGGCGGTAAAACAGCTTTTTCCCTTTTGCCTTTTCCATAAGTTCCTCCGCACGCGGCAAAGCCTGCCGCGGCTATTTTCATTTCCTCTATAGCATACACCATTTTGCCCTCCGGTTCAACTTGATTTTATCCGCAAAATGCTGTATTATAATAGGGCATCCGTCTCCGTAGCTCAGATGGATAGAGCGCAAGCCTCCTAAGAATTCGGTCAACCTGATACCTTGGGGGCAGAAGTGATTGCTCTAATCAAAAGCAAGACCGGGAATCGAAGTTTTCTCAACAATTTTTGATGCAACAAGTTTAACACCGTTCCGGTTGCAACGCAGTCGGTCACTTCGTTGTGAAAAGCATTCCATACAAAGTGCAGAAAAGTCAAAAATCAACGATAATACATATATGTCTCTATACCTCAGCTGGATAGAGGGTTCGCCTCCTAAGCGAAACGCCCCCGGTTCGAACCCGGGTAGGGACATCCTTTTAAGAAATGCGAAGGTCATTTTTCCATGTGAAAGACGATCTTCGCATTTTTCATTTTGAACCTATCACCAAAATTAGCCAGCTAATGCCATTAGCAGAATTTTCAGCTCCAGCTAATAAAATCGGCTTTCCAGCTAATGAAGCCTCATAAAGCGCCTTTTGAACCCTGTTTTCTGGCTCTCTGCTAAGATTGGTAAACGCTTTCCTGTAAATCCATGTAAATACAAGATAATCTGTGTGAATCTATTTTCCACCTTTCTGCTGGAAGCCGTGCAAAACACTTTTCTCCATACATAGCGCGTTCACTCGCTGTTCTCTCGGAACAGAAAGAGGAACGCGCTTTTTTGTTTTCGGGCCGAACTTCCCGAATCCACCAAAGGAGGGTTTACCGATGAAAAAAGTTCTGACCGTCACGATCGACGGTATCCGCTACCATGCTTCCCGCCCGGCAGATTGCCGGCACTGCTTCTTCTGGAAGAATCGAAAGAAGGGCTGCGTTCTCGGCAAAGAGAACTGCTACTATCTGATCGAGCCGCCCAAAGGCCCCAGCAAGTGCGAAGGGTGCCCCTACAAGCGGGCAAAGCCCTGTGTGCTAGTTCCTTGCTACAAGGACCTGATGGCACCGCTGGAGAAGCGAGGTGATGCCAAGTGAGCCACAAGCGAAACGAAGCCCTGCGCCATGTTCAGCACTCCATGCACCATGTGATCGCCGCTGGCGAAGGTTCTGACCGTGCCCCGGACAGCTGCAAGCTGTGTCCGTACTATCGGCCCGATTTCAAGTTCCGCACCTGCCTGTATGCCCACTGTCCTTATAAGAAGCAGGTCAACGTGTTCCGTTCTACACCTGAAAAATGGGATATTCTCTATGCCCGAAAGAAAGCCGACAAGAACCGCAGACCTTGATTACTTCTATGGGCAGTCCAGCGAGCTGTTCTCCTTCTACCGGATTCCCAAGCTGTTGTTTCAGGATAGCCGCTTCCAACCGCTTTCCACAGATGCCAAAACGCTGTACGGTATCCTGCTCGACCGCATGAGCCTTTCAGCCCGGAACGGTTGGTTGGACAAGGCTGGGCGGGTGTTCATCATCTATACCGTGCAGGAAGTACAGGATTCACTGGGCTGTGCCGATAAAAAGGCGACCAAGCTGCTGCGAGAACTGGAAGAGTACGGCCTGATCGAACGCAAACGAAGGGGGCTGGGCAAGCCTGATCTCATCTATGTAAAGAATTTTTCGTCAGAATCGTCAAAACTACGCTTTTTGAATCGTGATAATGACGATTCTGGAACCGTCCAGAATACGCTTCAAGACCCGGCCAAACTACGATGTAATAAGACTAAGAGAAATAATACAGAGGTAAGCGATACTGATCCTATCTATTCCGATGAAAACGACTGGATGAGCGAACGTGAACAACTGGAAGAATATTTTCTCAATCTTTGGAGGTAGACCTTCTGCTCCGGCTTTGCACGGACGATGAGGATACCATCTATCAGATTATGGATTTGCTGGTGGACACCTGTGCCACCAAGCGCAAGACGCTGCGCATTACCGGAGACGATAAACCCGCTGAGGTGGTACGCAGCCGCTTTATGAAGCTGAACGCCGACCATATTCGCTTTGTGCTGAAGTGCCTTGCAGAGAACAGCAGCCCGATCCGAAACATGAAACAGTATCTGCTTGCTTCTCTGTATAATGCACCCACCACAATGCAGCTTTTCTATCAGAACCAAACCAACCATGAC
>ENA-OQDC01000860-OQDC01000860.1-human-gut-metagenome-genome-assembly--contig:-NODE-860-length-18565-cov-4.875366_pt1 | contig 18565 bp, 18 predicted proteins | sample MGYA00242770_ERZ504601 | MGnify/ENA primary metagenome ERZ504601 (study PRJEB26092, sample SAMD00036305) | human gut metagenome | host: Homo sapiens | study: EMG produced TPA metagenomics assembly of...
ATTTTATCAATGGACAAAAAAGAACTCCGCACCTCACAGGGCGCGGAGTTCTTTTGTATCTTACAGCTTTTTATAGCCTTCCGGTTCATTGGCGGCAGCGCGGTATTCCATTAAGAATGTGTCCAGCCAGCGGCCGTGACAGTCGCGGGCAATGCGTTCCCGGCGGCCCACTAAGCGAAAGCCGCATTTTGTGTGCAGGGCGCGGCTGGCAGCGTTGTCCTGCAGCACGGTGGACTGCAGTGTCCAGTAGCCGGCCTTTTCTGCCTGATGGCACAGCTCGGTCAGCAGGTGATAGCCAAGGCCATGGCCCCGGAACTGCTCACCCACGTAAATACTCACCTCGGCAACGCCGCGGTAGCACCAGCGCGGGTCCACCCGGCGCAACGCCGTCCACCCGGCGATCACGCCGTCGGCCAGCAGTACCAGTCGGCATTCTTTTGCGTGGGAAGCATCCCACGCAGAATACGGCGGACAGGTGGTCTGAAAAGTGGCATGTTCTGTAGCAATGCCCTCCAAATAAATTCTGGAAACAGCGCTCCAGTCTTCCGGCTCCATGGGCCGGATCTCGATTTTGCTCATATTTCGATCCCGGCGGAAAGTGCATAGCTTTCCGCGCCCTCAACTCTCAAAAATATCCGGCTCCAGTATAGCAGAATTTGCGGTGCGGTACAAGCGCCGTACTGCACAGAAATTTCTTTGACAAGCGGAAGGTTTGTGATACAATAAATCATAACAAAGAAAAGCACGGCAGGATACGCCGCTGCAGAATGGAGGATGTCCCAAAATGAAGTGGATTAGAACGATGGTGTGTGCGCTGGGAATGCTGGCGTGCGTATCGCTTTCGGCATTTGCTGCAGAGTACGGCGAGCCGAACATCACAACAAAGACGACCATGAAGGAGCTGCGGGAGAACCCCAGCATCAAAGGCTCCGGCTACTACACCTACTGCAACGAATGGATCGAGGGCAGCACGCAGTACGATGATACGCCCATTGAGGGCTATGTAAGCTACGCGGCTGCCGAGGATGCCGCCGAAGGCATGAACCTTGTGATCGAAAACTACAACAGGGGCGTACAGATCACATGGCAGGTGTATACCCCGGAAGAAATTGCGGAAAATTCTTCTCTGGGCATGGTGCAGCTGTATTATTTCCCGGCTAAAACAGCCAACGCAAAGTACGCCATCGTGGTGCCCGGCAACGGCGGCAACACCACCGCAGAGCTGAACGAGGGTGCATCCATTGCCAACCAGCTGCACGAGCTGGGCTATGCGGCTTTTGTGCTGCGGTACCGCTCTTTCCTGAATGCATCCGACAATGCGCCACTGTACGATATTGCCAATGCCATAAAGTACCTGACCGAAAATGCAGATCAGTTTGGCGTTCAGCGCGAAAACTATGCGCTGATGGGCTTTTCTTCCGGCGGACACATCGTGGGCCTGATCGGCTCAGACAACGAAAAGTTCGGCTATAAGGCATTTGGTCTCCCACAGCCTGCAGCGCTGCTGCTGGGTTACCCCATCAACGATTTCTTTGAGGTGAAGCCGCTGTATCAGCTGGCCATTGACCCGCTGGTGCTTGGCTGGCGTTACTACTGGACCGATATTTCGGATGTGGTGAACGAAAACTTTACCCCTACCTATTTCTTCTACGGCAAAAATGATCTTTATATGCAGCGCATGTGCTACTCCCAGCAGGGGCCGCTGCTGGAGCGCAAGCTCCGGGAGAGCGGGGCTGTTTATGAGTGCCATGTGTACGAGGACGCACCCCACGCCATTGGCCCGGGCCGCCACACCGATGCGGACGGCTGGATCCTGCAGGCAACGGAATTCTGGGAAAAACAGTGCAAATAAAGAGATAAATGGGGGATTGCTGTGAGAAAACGATTGCGCACGGTGATGTTTGGTATTGGCCTGATGATCCTGCTGGCACAGCCGGCGTTTGCGGAGGAGCTTGGTCAGGCCAACATCACACCGCGCACCAAAATGGCAGAGATCCGCTCCAACCCCAGCATTGTGGGTGCGGGCATCTACACCTACTCGCTGGATCAGGACCGTGTGCTGGACCGGATGTACTGGGACGCGCAGCCGCTGAGCCGCCTTTCCAATCACTGGACGGCACAGGATGCGGCGGATGGACTGAACTATCTGATCCGCACCTATAACGCTGGGCAGCGGGTGACCTTCCCGCTTTATACGGCGGAGGAGATCGCGCAGGATACCAGCCGGGACGGTGTGGAACTGTATTATCTGCCGGCAGAAGGGGCGCAGGCGAACCAGAAATATGCGCTGGTGATCGGCGGTAATGCGATCGTGGTCAGCGCGGAGATCCGCGAGGGCATTTCCACTGCATGGAACCTGCACGAAATGGGCTATCCGGTGTTCGTGCTGCGCTACCGCATCGGCATGAAGGCTTCCAACAATGCGCCGCTGCAGGATGTGGTCCGCGCGGTGCAATACATCACGGAACATGCAGGACAGTTTGGCGTGCAGGCGGAGGATTATGCCATTGTAAGCTATTCCTCAGGCGGGCAGATCGCCGGACTGTTCGGCACCGACGCGGTGGGCTACAAAAATTACGGCCTGCCAAAGCCCGGTGCCATGCTGCTGGGCTACCCGGTAAACACCTTTCTGGAGTTCAAACCGGTCTATAATATCCTGCTGGACCCCGGCGTGTGCAAGCAGCGGTATTATAAAATGACATTGTCTGATTACATCACACCGGATTACCCGCCTACCTATCACTGGTACGGCAAAAACGACATGACCCTTATGACCATGTGCTGGTCGGCGCAGGGGCCTGTTCTGGAAAAGGCACTGGCCCGCAACCATGTGACGCATATCTACCATGTGTATGATGATGCTCCCCATGCAGTGGCCGCAGGCAAGGGCACCGATGCGGAGGGCTGGCTGAATGAAGCAGTTGCCTTCTGGGAGGAACAGGTCGGCTGAAAAGGAGATGTTGAGTTGAAACACAGGATATGCACCGCAGCAGCCTGTATCTGTCTGCTGCTGATGATGGCGCTGCCCGCATTTGCAGCAGAGTATGGCGAGCCGGATATCACGCCGCAGACCACCATGGGCGAGATCCGCTCGAACCACAGCATCCTTGGCGCAGGCGTTTGGACCTATTCCAAGGAGCAGAACCTGCCCGGCACCGAGGACTGGTGCAATGACCAGACGCTGGAAAAATATGTGAGCAGCCATGTGGCACAGGATTGTGCCGATGGTCTGAACCTGCTCATCCGCAATTACAATGCGGGCGTGCAGATCACCTATAAGCTCTACTCGGAGCAGGAGATCGCCGAGGACAGCTCCCGCAACAATGCGGAGTTCTATTACTACCCGGCCAGCACGCCGGATGCAAAGTATGCGCTGGTGCTCTCCGGCAACATCCTAAACCGCACGGCAGAGTTAAAGGAGTGCATCTCCACAGCTTACCAGCTGCACCAGAAAGGCTATGCGGTGTTCGTGATGCGCTACCGCGCCTACCCGGATAACGACAACAACAGCCCCATGGAGGACATTGCACGGGCGGTGAAGTACATCACCGGCCACGCACAGCAGTTCGGTGTGCAGACGGAAAGCTACGCCCTGATCGGCTATTCTTCCGGCGGACATCTGGCGGGCCTGTTTGCATCGGACGCTCTGGGCTATAAAACTATGGCCTGCCCAAGCCCGGCGCAGTGATCCTGGCGTATCCCATCGTGCAGTTTTCCGAGGTCACACCGATCTACCGTGTGGGCATCGACCCCTTTGTGTGCGGCCGGTTCTACTATGAATACAGCCTTGCCGACCTGATCACAGAGGACTATCCGCCGGTGTACTTCTGGTATGGCAGGGATGACCTGACCTTGAACCTGCTGTGCTGGCCGCTGCAGGGGCCGGCCCTCAGCAAGGCACTGGCCGCGCATGGCGTACCTTACAAAGAGGTGGTATATGACCACGCAGCCCATGGCATCGGCCTTGGCCGCGGCACGGCTGCGGATGGCTGGCTGGACGAAGCCGCTGCCTTCTGGGAAGAACAGACAAAATAATATAAAGTACGCAGATCCGGGCTTTGCAGCTGCACAGCCCGGATTTTGCAATAGGAGACATTATGGAATTTTAGCGTTTCTTTACACGGTGCTTCTGGTGGCCATCTGCCTGATGATGGCCCTGCTGCTGTACCGCTCGGCAAAGCCTGCCGCAAACCGGGACGATGCAGAACGGAAGGAATGGCTGCGTCAGCAGCTGGAAGCGCAGAACCGCCAGATGGACGCGAAGCTGGCAGAGATGGCGCAGCAGAACCTTGCCGCTATGGGCCACATCAGTGAAACGCTGCAGGCCTCGGTGCAGAGCATGAGCACCGCCCTTGCCGCAGGGCAGGGCACCCAGCAGCAGACCATGGAGCAGCGCCTGCAGGGGCTGGAAGCCTCCAACGCCCGCAAGCTGGAAGAGATGCGCCGCACCCTTGCCGAGGGCATGACTGCCCTGCAGGCCCAGAACGCCCAGAAGCTGGACGAGATCCGCCATACGGTGGACGAACAGCTGCAGGATGCGTTGCAGAAGCGGGTGACCGAAAGCTTCAAGGCGGTGAACGACCAGCTGGAACAGGTGTACAAGGGTCTTGGCGAAATGCAGAACCTTGCCGCTGATGTGGGCGGGCTGAAACAGGTGCTTTCCGGTGTGAAGACCCGCGGTATTCTGGGTGAGATCCAGCTGGGAGCCATTCTGGAAGAGATCCTTGCCCCGGAACAGTACGACACCAATGTGGCCACCATTCCGGGCAGCACCCAGCGGGTGGAGTACGCCATCCGGATGCCCGGCGCGGACGGCGGCACGGTGTGGCTGCCCATCGACTCCAAGTTCCCCGGCGACACCTATGCCCATTTACAGGATGCGCAGGCATCCGGCGACGCGCAGGCTGTGGAGAACGCCCGCCACGCATTGGAGCTGGTGCTGCGGGCCGAGGCCAAGGACATCCGGGAAAAATATGTGGAGCCGCCCTACACCACGGCGTTCGGCATCCTGTTTTTACCGTTTGAGGGCCTGTATGCCGAGGTGGTGAACGCCGGTCTGCTGGAAGTGCTGCAGCGGGACTATCAGGTGAACATCGCGGGCCCCAGCACCATGGCGGCGCTGCTCAACAGTCTGCAGATGGGCTTCAAGACCCTTGCCATCCAGAAGCGCTCCGGTGAGGTATGGCAGCTGCTGGGTGCGGTGAAGACCGAATTTGACAAGTTCGGGCAGGGGCTTTCCAAGATGCAGCAGCGCCTGCGCCAGACCGACGAAGAGCTGGATAATCTCATTGGCGTGCGCAGCCGTGCCATCAGCCGCAAGCTGCGGGCGGTGCAGACCATGGACGAGGGCACTGCCGCCGCGCTGCTGGAGCTGGACAACGAGCCGGGCAGACCGGTGGCGGCACGTCTGCCGGAGAATGGGGAAGAGCTCTGATGTGCAGAATATTCCCACGTTATCCCTTGCGATTTTTCTGACGATGTGGTATGATAGGAACTGTTCTCAGAAACAATCGCCGCAGAAACGCGGCACTGCATAAAAATATAAATAAGGAGACCGAGCATTATGAGCGTAAACAAGATCAGTGAAGCCATTTTGGGCGTTGGCGTGGATGATACCACCATCGACCTGTTCGAGAGCCAGTATCCGGTGCCCACCGGCGTGAGCTATAATTCCTATGTCATTCTGGACGAAAAGACCGCCGTTCTGGACACGGTGGATGCCCGCGCTACCGAGCCGTGGCTGGAAAACCTGACCGAAGCTCTGGCAGGCCGTAAGCCGGATTATCTGGTGGTCTCCCACATGGAGCCGGACCACGGTGCCAACATTGCAAAGCTGGCGGCACTCTACCCTGAGATGCAGGTGGTGGGCAACGCCAAGACCTTCCTGTATATGGATCAGTTCTTTGGTGCTGATGCTGTGGCAAAGGAGCGCCGCGTGGTGGTGAAGGACGGCGAGAGCCTGAGCCTTGGCACCCACACCCTGACCTTTGTGTTTGCCCCCATGGTGCACTGGCCGGAGGTCATGGTCAGCTATGAGAGCAGCGAGAAGGTGCTGTTCTCCGCTGATGGCTTTGGCCGCTTTGGCGCTGTGGCAAAGTTTGACGAAAAGGCCGACTGGGCCAGCGAAGCCCGCCGCTACTACCTGAACATCGTGGGGAAATACGGCCCGCAGGTGCAGGCGCTGCTGAAAAAGGCCGCGGCTCTGGACATCCAGACCATTTGCCCGCTGCACGGCCCGGTGCTGACCGGAGATCTGGGCAAGTACCTGAACTACTACGACATCTGGTCCAGCTACAAGCCCGAGGAGCCGGAAAAGATCCTTGTGGCAAGTGCTTCCATCCACGGCCACACCCGTGCAGCAGCCCACCTCATGGCCGAAAAGCTGCGTGCAAAGGGCGCAAAGGTCGTGGAGATGGACCTGACCCGCACGGATGTGTCCTATGCCGTCACCGAAGCCTTCCGCTGCGGAAAGATCGTGCTGGCCTGCGCCACCTACGACGGCTTCCTCTTCCCGCCGATGGAAAATCTGCTGACCCACCTCAAGACCAAGAGCTTCCAGAACCGCACGGTGGGTCTGATGGAGAATGGCACATGGGCACCCATGGCCGCAAAGCTCATGCGCGCCGAACTGGAAAGCATGAAGAACATCGCCGTGTGTGATACTGTGGTCACCATCCGCAGTGCTGCCAATGCTGCTGCCGAAGCGCAGATGGATGCACTGGCTGCAGAAATCGTGGCAAAATAAAGCACTCTGGAAAAATACGCAAGATCCTCTGCCGACTGCCCGGCAGGGGATTTTTTTATTGAACCATGTGGAAGAGTTTGATATACTGAAAAGCAGAAGTTTATGGATGGAGGAATATCATGTCTGTAGAAATAAAAGCGGATATCAGACACTGGCTGCGGGAGTTGGATAAGAAATATTTCTTTGTGATGCTGGGCTTTGCGGTGATGGTCTATTTTCCGCTGATCAGCTTGAAGCTGACGAACACAGTGGATGGTCTGTGGACAACGGCTGAGTACATGGCGGGAGCATGGGAGCTTTCCAATGGGCGATGGTTCTGGCTGGTGACCAGTTTTCTGCGTTTCAGTCTGCAGCTAGAACCCATCAATGCGGTGGTATGCTTGGTGCTGGTTTCTCTTGGAGTCACCAGGCTTCATATGCTCTTCAAACCGGCATGGATGAGAACATCCTGCATTGACTGGCTCGCAGGTTTATGCTATGTTTCCAATGTTGTGGTCGGGTGCTATCTTTCGTTTCACTTCATTGCACCGGAGTACGGATTTTCGTTTTTCTTTGCAATGCTGGCTACAGAGCACGTGATCCGGGGAAAATCAGCCGTAAGCAGCATTGTGCCGGCAGCGGTGCTTTTGGCACTGAGCCTTGGCCTGTACCAGACGAACCTTGCCTGTTTCTGTCTGGTGCTGCTGGCCTATTTTCTCCTACTACTTTTCCAGAATGGAGAAAAACAAAAGATTCGGGAATATATTTGCAAAAGCCTGGCAAGTGCTGCATCCGGCGCAGTGCTGTATCTGCTGATCTTAAAGATTACACTGTGGGCGACGGGAACGGCGATGGCCGATTACCAGGGTGGTGCAGATATTTCAGTGTCTGGAATTCTGAAAAATCTTCATTCCAGCGTTGAAAAGTGCTATGAGCTTTTTTATCGGTATTTCTTTGGTACCCTTGTAAAACACAATATGCTGCAGGAAACTGCAGTTGTATTTGCTTTGATTTTTTGTGTGGTGGGTGCCGCGCTTGCGTGCAGACTGGTTCGGCTCATACGCCGGAAAGATTGGGAAAACACTTTCTATGGCACAGCAGCGCTGCTGGTGCTGCCCATGATGTGCACGGTATTTATGGTGGCAACCTCGCAGGCGTCGTTTTATATTCCCATGTCCGGAGGTCTGGCCTTGTTCCTGCCGGTCTGTTTCTGGCTATTGGACAGCAGCCGGGAGGGAAAAACAGCCTGTGATGCGTTCCGCAAATGCTGGAATAACGCAGAAAAAGCACTGATCCTGCTTACGGCGGCTGCTGTCGTTTACGGGAGCGTATTCATGTCGGCTATCGATCAGCAGGCGATGTATGAGGGACGCAAGGCAACAAAACAAATCGCGGACCTTGTGGCCGGTGAGCTGGTGGCAGAGGGCTATTATGATTTGCCGGAAAAACTGCCAGTGATGCTGGTAGGCCGCCCCAGTGCAAGCCCACTGTTCCGGACACATGTTATCTACTGGGATGCAAACGACTACGCACAGGTGGGCCTTTTCGAAAAAGAAAATGCCGCCACAATGCGCTACTCATGGAATGCGGTGTTTCGTGACCTCACACCGATGCAGCTGGAGCTGTGCAGTGATGAGGTATATGACGAACTGATCCGGACAGAAGAAATCAAACGAATGCCGACATTCCCTGAGAAAGGCTCCATGCAGGAAATGGACGGCGTATATGTGATCAAAATTTCAGAGGATTATCTGATCGATGAATAACAAATGAGCCTGAGAACATAAAACGGGACAGATGGAGAAAATAACGATGAAAGAAAAAATCGATGTACAGAAACCGGACGACCTTGGGCTGGATATATCGGATCTAAGATATTTTCTGGTGATGCTGCTGTTTTCGGCGGTAGTGTTTTTCCTGCTGATCAGCCAGCGGCTGACCAATACATTTGACGGATTGTGGAACAATACATGGTTCTTCGGCGGCTATTGGCAGGTAGTCACGGGCCGATGGCTCTGGCCGGTGATCGATGCGCTGCGGTTTGGCATCCAGACGGAACCTTTCAATTCATTGCTGACGCTTTCCATGTCGGCGCTGGCGGTTACCCTGCTTCGGAAGTTTTTTACAGAGAAGGATTCTGTCGTGACCTATCTGGCGGGTATGGCTGTTCTGGCCAGCACGGTCACTGGAATACAGCTGTCATATCGGTTTCAGTCGCCGGTGTTTGGCTGCTCGTTTTTGTTTTCTGTTCTGGCGGCAGAGCGTGTGGTTCGTGCCGCAGATTTTAGAAAAGCGGTCGTACAGGGAGCACTGCTTCTGGTCATGAGCCTTGCGTGCTATCAGACGAGCCTTGATAACTTTTGTCTGCTCCTGCTGACATATCTTCTGCTGCTTCTGTTCCGCAATGTGGACAGAGAAAAGGTCCATGCCCACATTGGAAGAAGTCTTTGCAGCGCAGCTGCAGGAATGGTTTTGTATTTCCTGCTCACAAAGCTGATCGTATGGGCATGTGGATGGCAGATGGCAAGTTATAATGGAGGAGCGGATGTTTCGGTACTTTCTATACTGAAAAATCTGCCCAATGCCATTGCAGAGACCTACCAACTGTTTGGAGCTTACTTTTTTCAGAATTACTATCGGCATAACATTCTGCAGCCGGTGGGCTTTTTCGTTTTGGTATTTCTGGCGCTGAGCATCGGACTGCTGAACCGCTTCAGAAAAATGCTTCACCGGAAAAATTGGGAATATATCCTTCTGGGAGTGGCAGCGCTGATCGTTTTGCCCATCATGTGCAATGCCATCATGCTGATCACAAGCGAGGCGGTCTGGCTTTTGCAGATGGGCGAAGGATTGAATCTGTTCGTGCCGGTATGTCTGCTGCTGCTTGAAGGGACGCGCACAAATCAGCCTATGGTAAAAAAAGTATGTACGTGCTGCCCGGACAGGGGCTGTAGTACTTGCGGTTTTGGTCGTCTATGGCAATGTCTGCTCTGCCGTGATCGATCAGGAAGCTATGTATGAGGGAAGAAAAACACTCAAGAGCATGTCGGATCACATCGCGGACGACCTGATGAGCAGCGGATATTTTGACGATAACGAGCAGCTGCCGGTGCTGTTTGTGGGCAGACCCAGCTCGAACTCCAGTTTTATGAAGAGGGAGTATTACCTCTATGCAAATCCGTATGCGCAGATGGGCCGCTTCTGGCTGAACGATTACTCGGCCAGAGCGTCTTGGAAAGCGGTTTTCAGGGATATTACTCCGGCAAAACTCAAGCATTGCTCGGTGGAACAGTATGGGGAACTGTACAGCAGAACAGAGCTGGAACAGATGCCAGTCTATCCGCAGGAAGGATATATCCAGCAGATCGACGGTGTGGTCGTGGTAAAAATTTCAGATGATTACAAAGTTGATAAAGAGTTTGCGCCACTAATCGACCTGGGAGAATTGTTTCAGCTCATAATGGATGACATAAACGATTCATAATGGTTGCGGCTTTGTGAAAAAACCTCCACCGAACGCGATTTTTGCGGAAAGTGACTGCACAGCCCTTGCAAACTGTCCCGAAATGTGGTAACATAACTCTTGGTTATAAAACCTGAATACTCCCAAACGCAGCGACGGAGAGAGTAGGCATGGCGTACACGGCAAAGAGAGAAGCTTCACCGGCTGAAAGGGCTTCCGGGTGTATCTGTGCTGAAGTTCGCTCCTGAGCGGTCTGTGCGAAACAGCAGTAGTACAGAACGGCCACGCCCCGTTACGGCGTTCTGAGAGCCGCCCGGCATCTGTGCACGGGTGGAAACCGGGTGGTACCGCGGAGCTAAGAATCAACAGCTTCGTCCCTTTTGCCTGAGAAATCGGGCAGGGGACGGAGCTTTTTTGTTGCACTCCGCTCATCAACACGAAGAATAAAGGAGAGAACATCCATGCAAGCAATGATCGACGAGCTGGCAAAACAGGCCGCTGAAAGCCTTGGTCAGGTGTCCGGCAAGGAAACGCTGGCCTCCTTCTGGCAGGAGTACCTCAGCAAAAACGGCAAGATCCCTGCCCTGATGAAGAACCTGCGCACCGTTGCGCCGGAAGAGCGCCCCGCTATGGGCAAGATCATCAATGAACTCAAGGCAAAGGTTCAGGCAGATTACGACGCTGCTGCAGAACAGGTGAAGCAGGCAGAGCTTGCTGCCCGCAATGCTGCGGAGACGGTGGATATCACGCTGCCCGCCAAGACCCGCTCTGTGGGCGGTCTGCACCCGCTGACCCTGATCACCAACCAGATCATCGACGTGTTCTCCGGCATGGGCTTTTCGGTGGGTACCTTCCCGGAGATCGAGGACGATGACCACAACTTTACCCGCCTGAACGTGCCCAAGGATCACCCGGCACGCGACATGCAGGACACCTTCTACCTGTCCGATGAGTTCCTGCTGCGTACCCAGACTTCCGGCGGCCAGATCCGCACCATGGACGTTCAGAAGCCGCCCATCAAGATCCTGATGCCCGGCCGTGTGTTCCGCTCCGACTCGGACGCTACCCACAGCCCCATGTTCCACCAGATGGAAGGTCTGGTGGTGGATAAGGGCATCACGCTGGGCGACCTGCAGGGCGCACTGAATACCTTCGTGCAGAAGCTGTTCGGCGCTGACACCCGCACCCGCCTGCGTCCCTCCTACTTCCCGTTCACCGAGCCCAGCGTGGAGGTGGACGTGAGCTGCTTCGAGTGCCACGGCAAGGGATGCCCGCTGTGCAAGCACACCGGCTGGATCGAGGTGCTGGGCGGCGGCGTTGTCAACCGCAAGGTGCTGGAGAACTGCAATATCGACCCGGACGAGTATTCCGGTTTCGCCTTCGGCATTGGCATCGAGCGTATCGCCATGCTGAAGTATGGCATCAACAACATCGGCCTGATGTTCGAGAACAACCTGCAGTTCCTCAAGCAGTTCCACGAATAAGAGGGGAGAGAAGAGACAATGAAAGTACCTTTCAGCTGGTTAAAAGAATTTGTAGATATCGACGTTACTGCGCAGGAACTGGAGGAAAAGCTCTTCTCCTGCGGCTTTGAGGTCGAAGAGCTGATCCCGCTGGATGCTGGCATCAGCAAGGTGGTCGTCGGCAAGATCGTGGAGATGGAAAAGCAGGAGGGCACCCACCTGACCAAGTGTGTGGTGGACTGCGGCGACTACGGCCACGACATCCGCATCAGCACCGGTGCCGCCAACATGAAGCTGGGCGACTGCGTGCCCGCGGCTCTGGATGGCTCCACCCTGCCCGGCGGCATCAAGATCAAGGCCCGCAAGATGCAGGGCGTGGAGTCCAACGGTATGCTGTGCTCCGGCGAAGAGCTGGGCCTGAACGACGACCTGTTCCCGGGCTCTGAGGTCTACGGCCTGCTCATCCTGCCCGAGGATTCTGTCCCCGGCACCGACATTGCCCCCGTGGTGGGTCTGGATGACTATATCTTTGATATCTCCATCACCGCCAACCGCCCGGACTGCCAGTCCGTTCTGGGCATCGCCCGTGAGGTGGCTGCCGTTCTGGGCGAGCCCCTGCACATGCCCGCCATGGACTATAAGGCCGTCTGCGAGCCGGATGCGCCCATCACCGTCAAGGTGGAGGCACCGGACCTGTGCCCCCGCTACATGGCACACTATGTGCGCAACATCCGCATGGGCGAGTCTCCCCGCTGGATGAAGCGCCATCTAGCTCTGTGCGGCCTGCGCTCCATCAGCAATGTGGTGGATATCACCAACCACACCCTGCTGGAAATGGGTCAGCCCATGCACGCCTTTGACCTGAACAAGGTCGCCGGCCGCACCATCGATGTGCGCCGCGCCCATACGGGCGAAAAGATCGTCACGCTGGATGAGAAGGAGTTCACTCTGAATCCCAACAATCTGGTCATCTGCGATGCCGAAAAGCCGGTGGCACTTGCCGGCATCATGGGCGGCGCAAACTCCGGCATGGATGAGAACACCACCAGCCTGCTGTTTGAGTGTGCCACCTTCGCCCGCGACTGCGTGCGTAAGACCAGCCGCGCATTGGGCCAGAACAGCGACTCTTCTGCCCGCTACGAGAAGGGCGTGGACCGCCACTCTCCTGAACTGGGCCTTGCCCGTGCCCTGCACCTGATTCAGGAGCTGGACTGCGGCGACATCACCACACTGGAATATGACCTGACCGATGGCCGCCCGATGGAGCGCAAGCACATCGTTACCACTCCGGCTAAGATCTGCGGCGTGCTGGGTATCACCGTGCCGGATCAGACCATGATCGACATTCTGCAGCGTCTGGAGTTCACGGTGGATGTACAGGCCGATGGCAGCTGGGACGTGTCCGCACCCCTGTACCGCGAGGACGTGGAGAGCTTCCCGGATCTGGCCGAGGAGGTCATCCGTGAGTACGGCTACGACCACATTGTGCCCACCTTCCTGAACACTGCCTCCGTTACAAACGGCGGTCTGAACTATGACCAGAAGCAGCAGCTCAAGACCAAGCGTTTGCTGGCTGCACAGGGCTTCTATGAGGCCTCCACGCTGGCCTTCTACTCCAACGCAGAACTGGATATGCTGCACATCCCGGCGGATGATGAAGCCCGCAAGGCCATCCGCATCCTGAACCCCATCAGTGAGAATCTGTCCATCATGCGTACCCTGCTGGCTCCCTCCATGCTGAACGTCATTGTGGACAATCTCAAGAAGGGCAACACGGAAGGCCGTCTGTTCGAGATGGCACCGGTGTATCTTGCCAAGGAACTGCCCATCAACGAGCATCCGCACGAGCGCCAGACCCTGTGCATCGGTGCATTCGGCCCCGAAGAAGATTTCTTCACGGTCAAGGGTGCACTGGAAGCACTGGCAGCCGGCTTTGGCCTGAGCTTTGATTATAAGCGTGAGACAACCCCGTGGCTGCACCCCGGCATCAGCGCCGCTGTTTACTGTGGTGACAAGCGTCTGGGCGTGTTCGGCAAGCTGTCCAACGAGATCAACGGCGAGCTGGAAATTGCAAAGGATCAGAAGGACAACCAGAATATCTATCTGGGTGAGCTGGACTACGAGGCTCTGATGTCCTGCGTGGACGGTGAGCTGCGCTATCAGCCGCTCAGTCCCTACGCTGCTGTCAAGCGTGATCTGGCATTGGTCTGCGACGAAAAGACCACCTGCGGCGAGATCGAGGAGACCATCAAAAAGGCCAGCCCTCTGGTGGGTGAGATCAAGCTGTTCGATATCTACCGCGGCGCAAATCTCGGCGAGGGCAAAAAAGAGCATGGCGTTCACCCTGTCTCTGTCCGATCCGAAAAAGGAAGTTTCCGCTGAGGAAGTGGAGCGCGTGGTCAAGAAGATCCTCGGCAACCTGAAGTTCAAGCTGGGCATCGAGATCCGCTGAACCTGACATGAAAAGTGAGTCCGTCTGTGCCGCTGGCACAGGCGGGCTTTTTCTTTGGGGCGGTTTATGCTATACTTATCTCATTGATGAAAAGCAGGAGGAACCAGCGTGGAGGATTACCGCACCATCCGAGGCACGGCCATCGGAGAATACGAAGAGAAGAAGAGCCGCTTCATCGCGCAGCTCTCCTTTGCAGACAGCGAGGAAAAGGCCGTGGCCTTTCTGGAGCAGGTGCGTGCGGCCAACCGCACCGCCCGCCACAACGTCTATGCCTACCGTCTGCGGGAGGGCAGCCGGGAGCGATACTCCGACGACGGCGAACCGGCCAAGACGGCGGGGACGCCTGCGCTGGAGGTCTTGCAGCACAGCGGCCTGACCGACCTCATCGTGGTCGTCACCCGGTACTTCGGCGGTGTGCTGCTGGGCACAGGGGGCCTCGTCCGGGCCTACACCACAGCCACCGCCCGGGCGCTGGAAGTCGCCGAGGTGGTCACAGTGCGCAGCGTGGTGGCGCTGGAGGTGACGGTGGACTACGGGCTTTATGAGCGGGCCGACCTCCTCATCCGGGCGGCAGGGGGCAAGCTGGCCGAGCCGGAGTTCACCGACCGGGTCACCCTCCGCTGGCAGATGCCGGAACACACCGAGGGGCCGCTGCTCACCCAGCTGCAGGAGCTGACACGGGGCACGGCCAATGTCACCGTGAGTGCGCCGTTTTATGCGGCGTTCTGAGAGGGCATGCCGCTGACAAAGAACGAAAAACAGCAGCAACCGGCGAAAGAGACTGAAATACCAAAAATTCCCAGCAAACCCATCGAAACATTTTTTGAACGAAGAGTCATGGATTTTCCCCCCTTCGACAGCGCAAATCGGTTACAATAGCCGCAGACGCGGCACTGGGATCGGCCGCGCACGGAGAGGAGGGGGAACGAGAGAAAAAGAAGCGGCAGATCTGCCGTCCGCACCTTCGAGGACGTCTTTGTGCCCCGCAGGCGGCACGTTTTGGAGAAAAAGGAGCGCCGAACATCGTTATGATCCCACACGAATATATTGAAGAGCTGACCCGCCGCACCGACATCGTGGAGCTGGTGGGCAATTATGTCCAGCTCAAACGGAAGGGCCGGCTCTACGGCGGGCTGTGCCCCTTCCACAGCGAGAAGACCCCCTCGTTCTACGTCTACCCGGACACCCAGAGCTTCTACTGCTTTGGCTGCGGCGCGGGCGGCGACGCGGTGAGCTTTACCAAGAGGATCAACAGCATCGACTACATCGAGGCCGTCAAGCTGCTGGCCCAGCGGGCCGGGATGCCCGAACCCACCGAGGACGACAAAACGGGCCGTCTGCGCAGCCGCATCCTGACCATGAACAAGGACGCGGCCCGCTTCTTCCACGCCTGCCTCAACTCCACGGTGGAGGAGGCCCGGCAGGCCCGGGCCTACTGGCGGCGGCGCGGCCTCGACGACAAGACCATCAACCGCTTCGGGCTGGGCTATGCCCCCGACGACGGGCAGGCGCTCTACCAGTACCTCCGGGATAAGGGATACAACCAGCAGGAGCTGGACGCCAGCGGCCTGTTCAAGCGCAGCCAGTCGGGCCGCATCTACTGCCTGTTCTGGAAGCGGGTGATGACCCCCATCTTTGACCTGCGCGGCAACATCATTGCGTTTGGTGGGCGCGTGCTGGACGATTCCAAACCGAAATATGTCAACAGCCCGGAAACGCTGGTGTACCACAAATCAGAGACGGTGTTTGCGCTGCAGATCGCAAAGCGCAGCGCGGTGCGCCGGTTCGTGCTGTGCGAGGGCTACATGGACGTGATCAGTATGCATCAGGCAGGCATCGACACAGCAGTGTGCGCCTGCGGCACGGCCCTGACCCCGGAGCAGGTGCGGCTCATCAGCGAGTATGCTGACGAGGTGATCCTGAGCTACGATTCGGACGAAGCAGGCCAGAAGGCCACGCTGCGCTCGCTGGAACTGTTCCGCAACAGCCCGGTCAAGGTGGGCGTGCTGCAGATCCCGGGTGCAAAAGATCCGGATGAGTACATCAAAAAGTATGGCTCCGAGCGGTTCAAGGGCACTCTGAACGGGGTGGTGGCAACGCGCGGACTTCCGGCTGGGGCGGCTCAAGAACAAATACGACCTCAAGCAGGATGCCCAGCGGCTGGAATATGTCAAAGAAGCTGTGAATATGCTGGCGGAGCGCTCCAACCCCACCGAGCAGGAGGTCTACGCCGGGCGGCTGGCCGAGGAGACGAACATCTCCAAGAACGCCATTATGACCCAGCTTGCCGATGCGGTAAAGCGCTCCAACAGCAAACGCCGGTGGGCGCAGAATCAGGCACGGCTGCAGTCCGGTGAGATGCACCAGATCAGCGTGCCTTACAGTGCGGGCGGCTCTCAGGCGCTGGGGGTTGCCTCGGCAGAACAGCGGCTGCTGGCCGCCATGCTCCGGGAGCCCAGCTATATCCCGCAGGTGCGGGCCCAGCTCAGCCCGGAAAAGTTCGTTCTGCCCCAGCAGAAGGAGCTGTACGAAGCGTTTCTGCAGTGCCAGGAGCAGGGAATCGAAATCAGCCTTTCCACTCTGCGCCCCTTTGTGAGCGAAGAGGCGCTGAATGAGCTGAGCCGCCTTGCGGCACAATACAGCGATGTGAACTGTACGCCGGACGATATCCGGCTCTATCTGGACCGCATTGCCCGGGGCACCCCCGTGGCAGGCAAGGCGGCCGAAATGTCCAATGATGATTTGATACGGTATCTCCAGTCGATGCGAGAAAAGAAGCAGGGCACAGACCCTGCGGACGACTGACCGTTCCTCTCCTCCGGCTGGAGCTGGAAGGAGAAAGAATCATGCGGAAATTGTCGCAGACGGAAGAACTGGTAAAGATCCTGGCAGGCCGGGCCCGCCGCCATACCCTGACACCCGAGCAAATCAGCCGGGCCATGGATGAGCAGGAATACGATGTATCCGGGCTGGATGCTCTGTATGCGGCGCTGGAAGCCCGGGGCATCCGTGTAACCGAAGAAGAAGCGGACATGCCCATGCTGGATGAAACACAGATCGGGGAACTGGAGCACGAGCTCTCAGCCGAGGGCGTAGCGCTGGATGACCCGGTGAAGGCATATCTGAAGGAGATCGGCCGGGTGCCGCTGCTGACAATGGAACAGGAGCTGGAGCTTGCCCGGGCCGCGCAGGCCGGGGATGCGGATGCCCGGCGGAAGCTGAGCGAAGCCAACCTGCGACTGGTGGTCTCGGTGGCCAAGCGGTATGCCGGGCGGGGGCTGCCCTTCCTTGACCTCATTCAGGAAGGGAACCTCGGCCTGATGAAGGCGGCGGAGAAGTTTGAACCAGACCGGGGGTTCCGGTTCTCGACCTACGCGACATGGTGGATCCGGCAGTCCATCACCCGGGCCATTGCCGATCAGGGGCGGGTCATCCGCATCCCGGTGCATCTGGTGGAGAGCATCAACCGGGTGAAAAACGACGACAGGGGAGCTTTTGCGCAAAAATCGGCAGGGAACCCACAGCCGAAGAGATCGCCGTCCGGCTGGACATGGAGCCTGACCGGGTGCGGGAGCTGCTGCAGCTGGCGCAGGACCCCATCAGCTTGGAAACGCCGGTGGGCGAGGAAGAGGATGCCCACCTGGAGGATTTTATTCAGGATGAGGAAGCAGGCGTTCCGGTGGACGAGGCCGGGCGGGAACTGCTGCGGCGGGAGCTGGCAAACGTCCTCAAGAGCCTGACACCCAGGGAGGAACGGGTGCTGACTCTGCGCTTCGGGCTGGAGGATGGCCGGGCGCATACGCTGGAAGAGCTGGGGAAGGAGTTCAATGTGACCCGGGAACGCATCCGGCAGATCGAGGCCAAGGCTCTGCGCAAGCTGCGCCATCCCAGCCGCGCAAAGCGACTGCGGGATTATCTGGAAGAATGAGTATGTAAGGGCACCGCAGGCAGCTGCGGTGCTTTTTGCATGGGCAGGGGAGAGTGCGCATCAAGAGCCAAGGTGTACAAAATGCACAAGGGTGTTTTTGGCGAGAACGTGCAAAACTCAAAAATCAAGAGCCAAAGCACGCAAAGCTTACACGCACCCGTGCGTACCATGAAATCGCGGGCTTGACAAAAATATTGGGCCAAAATGCGAAAAATGGCTTGACAGCAAGGCTTTTAGGGTGTATACTGCATTAGTATCACATAATGGCCTAGTGCGCCAAAAAGGGAGCTGCACTGGAAGCGGCTGGACGGTGTTGACCGAAAAGTTTGTGAAAAGCGACGAACTTCCTTGGAGGATACGGGTCGATTTATGTGTGTGTGCTCAAATCTGACCCGTATAACGCAATATCCGTAGAGTATAAAAGTAAGGAGTGGTTGATTTTATGATGAAAGTCAAGCCCGTAAAGCTCGGCAAAACCGAGCGCATGAGCTTCTCCCACATCGACGAAGTCATCAGTATGCCGAACCTGATCGAG
>ENA-OQDC01000862-OQDC01000862.1-human-gut-metagenome-genome-assembly--contig:-NODE-862-length-18474-cov-4.232463_pt1 | contig 18474 bp, 19 predicted proteins | sample MGYA00242770_ERZ504601 | MGnify/ENA primary metagenome ERZ504601 (study PRJEB26092, sample SAMD00036305) | human gut metagenome | host: Homo sapiens | study: EMG produced TPA metagenomics assembly of...
TATATCTTTAGGCGTTTCAGGCCATTTCCCTTGTCGATATAATTCTACACACTGTCTTTTGAACTTATAGCTGTATTTCATTAAAATACCCCCAATACTGGGTGTCCAGTATTGGGGGTACATATCAAGTTTGGACTTACTGCAAGGCTTTTCTGCTTTTTGATGAGTTGAGTGTTTGTTAGCCGGCTTTAGGGGATGCCGGCTGATAAGGAGTATTATAAAAAGAGTATTGTAATGGGTGTGATATATATAAGCTATTAGCTTTTAGCTGAGTTAGGGGTGTATCAGGACTGTTTTTCGATATCGCCGAAGTAGAATTTGATGAGTCTTTTGTATTCGCCACTCTTTTTATAGTCGCTCAAAGCAGCGTTAAACTTTTTAATCAGCTCTTCATTTCCTTTTTCAGCATAGACAACAAGATCATCCTGGCGTTCGGAATGGCCTACAACCTGCAGGCAATTGTCGTCATCGGTATGAGTCATATAGTAAGCAGTGGTCAGGTTACCGCAGATAGCGTAATCTGCTTCGCCAGTTTCTACTGCATGTAAAGCGCTGGCATTTTCCGGATATTCAACAATGATGCTGCCGGGGAAGGATTTTGCGACACGCTCAGAGGAAGAGCCTTTTTTAGATGGCAACCTTACGGCCGTTCATGCTGTCGATGTCTGCTTTAAGGTTGCTGCCTTTTTTGGCAACGATGGAGAAAGCAGCTTTAGCATAGGAATCACTTGCAGCATAGTCAATGGAACGTGCCTTGGTTTTACTGAAGTTGTTCATGGCAATATCATATTTCTTATGATTCAGGCCGGGCAGAAGCTCGTCGAACGGGGTATTGATAAATTCAACCTTGTTATAGCCCATTTTTTTAGCTACATCGTTGATTAAATCAATATCAAAGCCGGTAAATTTATTTTGCTCCTTGAGATAAAGCTCAAAGGGCGGAGAAGCAGGTGATGTTGCTACACGCAACACCTTGTCGGCGGCAGGTGTTTGCGTTGCCTGTTTGTCGCTGCCGCAGCCGGCTGATAAAAGCAGGCACAGCATGCTGACAAGAATAAATAACATCTTTTTCATTAGCAGATACCTCCATACATTTATTGGGAAACATTACCATACATATGAGCAATCATTCACTGATTGCCTAAATTATATACCCCCCTTAAGATAGCTTGTCAAGAGGGTATATCAAGAAAAATTTAAAATTATTTTTGTGTGGCGTAAGCTGAGTTTTGTTTAATTATTCTGATCGTGCGGACGTAAATCCGGCGGCAGCATAGTGCAGGCTTCATGGCTGTCCTCGCTCAAAGGGTTGACATGCACCATGCAATGCTTTACCAGCGGAAAGTTTGCTTCAACAGCGGTGTGCACCATTTCTGCGATGTGATGTGCCTGCAGCAGGGTAAGGTTATCTTTGACGCTGATTTCAATATCAACATAAATACGGCTGCCGAAAAGACGGCTGTGCAGACTGTCGAGATGCTCTACGCCGGGAACGCGGGAAACAAGGTCTTCCATTGCAATGGTGGTTTCTTCATCGCAGCTGCGGTCAACCATTTTATCCATAGAATCCTTGAATACTTCGTAGGCAGCATATAAAATCATCACGCAGATTACTAAGCTGGCAATCGGGTCTAAAATAGGATAGCCCATGCGTGCGCCCAAAATACCGATGAAAGCACCGACGGAGCTCATAGCGTCACTGCGGTGATGCCATGCTTCTGCCATCAGGGTGCCGGAATTGATTTTTTGTGCAGCGTTGCGGGTGTACCAGAACATTGCTTCCTTAGCAACAATGGAAATAATTGCTGCCCACAGAGCAAGCTGTCCGGGGACCTCCAGCTCAGCCGGGTCACCTACGATTTTTTCGTAACCACTGTAGCCGATAAGCAGGGCGATAATCGTCAGGATTATTGCCAAAAGAATAGCTGCAATGCATTCAATACGCTCGTGGCCGTAAGGATGGTCCTCGTCCGACGCCTTGTTGGAAAATTTTACGCCAGCCATAACAATGAGGGTACCGAAAACATCGGACGCAGAGTGGATACCGTCGGAAACCATGGCAGCGGATTGGGCGATGAAACCGGCAACAAGCTTGCCCAATGATAAAAGCAGATTACCGATAATACTGTTGATGGAAACAATCATAGCGATTCTTTCAGCATCGTTTTCAAATTTCATAATAAAACCTCCTAAAGTGGTCTTTGCATTTTTGCAGGCCTTATACATACAAAAAACGCCTGCGAGATAGTAGTTAACTGTCCCGCAGACGTTGCGTCAAGGTCTGCTGCCCAAAGGGCCCGGCTGCAAAAACCCGGAAGAAGGTTTACCGCCTGATCAGTTTGTACTGTAGCTAAATTGCAGTGCAAAGAGATTATCTGAATTATAAGCGGTTAGCAAAGGCTTTGTCAAGCGGTTTTTGCAAAATATTTTACAGTTTTCAGAGAAAAAATTCCTGCATAGAGATTAAGTGCTAACTATAGCAGGAGGTTAACAAAGGGTTACTTTATAGGACAATGGATAGCAGCAAGAAAATCATACAAATACATGAATAAATGTTGACATATTGTTCAAAAGAGATATAATATGGTTATCGGTATAAATCGTATAGATTATCAATAAGAATATCGTAGTGGAGGTAATGTTATGAAGAAATTTTTTATGCTGATGATCTGCGTTGCTATGGCCTTTGCATTGGCCGGCTGTGGCGGCAGCAATGAGAAAAACGCGGCTCAGGTGCCGGAAGGTAAGGTGCTGAAGGTGGCAACGGATGCCAACTTTCCGCCTTTCGAATTTTATCAGGAGCAAAGCAAGGTACATACCGGTTTTGATATTGCACTGGTAAAGGCTGTGGCTAAGCAGATGGGCTATGAGAAGGTTGAGTTTATTAATGTTGATTTTAAAAATATCTTAACAGGCCTGCAGGATAAAAAATATGATATGGCTGTTGCTGCTTTGAGTATTACACCGGAGCGTGAGCGTTTGGTTGATTTCAGTGAAGCTTATGCAGAGGACGGCTATAAAGTTATCGTAAGCAAAAATTCCAAGCTGGGGGATGATTTTGCAGCCTTGGCAGGCAAGACAGTTGTTGCTGAGGAAGGCAGCTATGCTGAAGAGCTTTTGAAATCTAAGGCTAAGGATGTTAAGGTAGTGCCTGTGCGCGATACGGAAGCAGGCATTAAGCTTGTTGCTGCGGGCAAGGCCGATGCACTCGTTGCTTCTAAAATAGTTGCCAGCTTTTTCATCACTCATAATTATGGTGCTAAAGTTAAGTTTGCCGGTGAGACCATATTAGATAAAGATAAATACGGTATTGCAGTCGCCCATGGCAACCAGGAAATGGTGAAGAAGGTTAACGAAGCGCTGAAAGAGGTTAAGCGCAGCGGTGAATACAAAAATATATACAGCTCTTACTTTGGTAATTAAGCTTTAAGCTGTCATATAGCTATTAAATTGTTGATTTTATTGCGCAACAGATGCTGATGTCTGTTGCGCATTTTTATGCAGTTAAGCTGTTACTTATAAAAAAAATCCGGTCTATATTAACAGACCGGAAAAATTAATTTTTACTCTTCGTCATCAAATTCCTTGATGGTGCCGTAGGCTACAAGAATGGTGCCCTTGGGAGATGCCAGTGCCGGGCAGACGTAAAGGATTACACCTGTCTGCTCTGCGTAATAAGTTGTCAGCGTATTGCCGAAAACGTCGGTAATGCGTCCCAAAACCTGGCCTTCCTCAACAAAGTCGCCGCTGTGGATATGGTGCAGCCAGCAGCCTGTTTCCAGCGCTTCCAGATAAATAAGGTTTTCTACATCACGCGGAGAGTGATGGCGCGGCTTTACAGGCAGGGAGAACATTTTCAGCTTGCGCAGGATATTGCGGATATCATCCTTGTAGGCTTCGATATCCTCGTGCAGGCAGAGACCGGCGCCGCCGCGTTCAATAAGAATAGAAGGCAGTCCGGTGCTGGCGGCGTAGTTATAGGCACCGCCGGTTGCCAACGAGCGTACCATATATTCCATATCAAGTACGCGGGCTACAGAACGTGATTTCTTTTCTACCTCAGGCGTAGGCTGGCCGGGGTAGTAAACATAGGGATGCAGGCTTTCGTGGATATCTCCGCTGTGCATGTCTACATAAAAGTCAGCAATCGGGAAAAAGTTGTTGCTGATTAAATATGCAGTTTTATCGGCAAGCGTTCCTGTGGGATCGCCCGGGAAAACACGGTTAAGGTTTTTGCCGTCTTCGGGCACAATCATTTCGCGGCGTGCCCAAAAGCCTTGGATATTTACCGGGTGCATCATAATCAGGCAACCGGTAACGTGCTCGGGCTCAATATCGCGGCCCAGCTCCATTGCTGCTGCAATACCGGGGTATTCGCCGCCATGGATGCCTGCGGTAATAAGCAGTGTAGGACCATCGTTTTCGCCGTTGATAATAGTCAGAGGGATTTTTACATTGGTGTCCGGGACAGGCAGGTACGTACGCAGTTTAGTGCCACGTTCAATAGTCAGTCCACATACCTTTAGTGTGTCAGACATGTGCTCACTCCTTTGATATATTTCTCATACTTTTTATAATAATTTTTCTATTAGCGTTAGCTAACTGAAGCCTAAAAAATTAAGCAATAGCGTATAAATTTTTCTTTTGCGAAGAGTGGCAAAATTTCCGCAGAAATATTTTTGGCAATTGCTACTTTTTTTACTTGCAATAAATTATAACATATGATAAGCTATTCACACAAGATGTTTTCTAAAAATAAAATTTAGTGCGAATAAACAAGGGGGGACAGATAGAGTGAACCTTCTGACTGATAGGGAATACTTGGGACTGACAATACCGTTTATGCTGTCGACAATGACGCAGCCTTTAATGGGTGCGGTGAATACGGCAGTTATGGGACAGCTTCCGGACCCTAAATATATTGCAGCAGTTTCTCTTGGAGCTATCTTGTTCAACAATTTATATTGGTTATTTGGTTTTTTACGTGTGAGTACTACCGGTTATGCGGCACAGGCCTTTGGCGCTGCCGATAAAAGACTTGGTATGCTCGCCTTTTTTTAAGCCCTTGGTTCTGGCAATGCTGATAAGTGCCTGCTGCATCCTTTTCCAAAAGCCGATTTTGGAACTGTATCTGGCTATGATTGGTGCTGCACCGGAGGTCAACGAGCTGTGCCGTGATTATTATTACATCCTTATCTGGGGTGCACCGCTGGTTTTTGGTAACTATGTGGCCCTTGGTTGGCTCATGGGGCAGACGCGGGTGCGGGCAAGCGTGTTTATGCAGGTTTCGATGAATGTGCTGAACATGGCGCTGAGCATCTGGTTTGTTTTCTGGCTGCATATGGATATTACGGGCGTGGCTGTTGCCACCCTGCTCAGTCAGCTTTACGGCGGTATCCTGAGCGTAGTACTGATGTACTATTACGGTGATTTTGATTACAAGGCGCTGCCTTGGGGCGAGCTGCTGGACTGGCGTGAATTTATCGGCATGCTGCAGGTGAATGTCAACCTGATGATTCGTACTGCCTGCCTGTTGACCGTAAACAACATTATTGCGGCAGTCGGAGCTTCCTTCGGTACTGTGGTGCTGGCAGCCAATGCTGTGCTGCTGCAGCTTAAGGATATTATGAGCTACCTGATTGACGGCATGGCGAACGGCGCGGCGATTTTTCAGCGGCCGTGCGGTAGGTGCAAATAACGCCAAGCTGTTTGCCGCTACCATAAAAATGACCTTCAAATGGCTGGTAGTGCTGGCTGCTATCCTGATGCTCGGCTATCACTTGAGCAATGAATTCTTTATCCGCCTGTTTACCAATATTGAAGAGGTTGTAGCAATGGCTGTGACCTACAATGTGTTTGTTTTATTCTATCCTGTCTGCGCTGGTATCGGCATGGTGCTTTACGGAGTTTTCTGCGGAGCTACCAGAACCGCACCGGTACGCAACATGATGCTGATGGCACTTTTAGTATTTTACCTTTTGCAGTGGCAGCTGGTGCCGCTTTGGGGCAACAGCGGACTATGGCTGGCCTTGCTGGGCTTTATGCTGTCTCAGTCAATAATACTTTTATTCTATTTGTCCTCTTTGAGAAGAAAGTTTGCATAAGCGACGCTTTTGTAACAAATTTGTTGCAAATTATGAGAACTAGTGTTATTATAAATTTATAAGTGTTAGCTTATTCTTTTTTGCCGATATAAGGAACTTTTACAAATCTATACTCTTCTGAGGTGCCTGCCTATGCAGGTAATAATCGGAATACGGTGCAAATCCGTAGCGGTCAAGCCACTGTGATGCCGCAAGGCTAAGTCAGGTTGATTTCCTCAGTTGATATATTCCTGCTAGCGACGGAAATATATATATGCTTACAATTGTGCACATTGTAAGTATGTACCTTTTCTGCGCTAATTTTGCAGGAAGGGTAATTTTTTTTGATGGAGATGATGTGCTTTGACGAAAAAGCAGCTTCTGTCCCGACTGGGGCAGATCATCCTTGTTCTGCTGGGTATCAGCTTTATTACTTTTGCTTTGGTAATGCTGGCTCCAGGTGACGTTGTTCGCCAGATGATTGCAGGTAACGAGGATATTATTGTTAGTCAGGCCGAAATTGATGCACTGCGTGCTGAACTAGGTCTGGACAAGCCCTTCTTCTTCCAATACCTTGACTGGTTAGGAAGAGCTTTACAGGGCAATCTTGGCTTCTCTTACATGGTTAAAAAGCCTGTAGTTGAAGCACTTATGGAGGGCCTTCCCGGTACTATCGTACTTTCCTTGGCTTCTCTGATTATGATGATGGTGGTGGCAATTCCTGCCGGCATCTACTCTGCCGTAAAGCGTGGCAGCATGGTTGACAATATCGTGCGTGGCTTCACTTTTATGGGCGTATCCATGCCCGGCTTCTGGGTAGGCTTGATGCTGCTGTGGTTTTTTGGTCTGAAGCTTGACCTGCTGCCCATCGTTGGTGGTGAGATTGGTATTGATACCTTGATTCTGCCGTCCCTGACATTGGCTATCGCTATGGCCTCCAAGTATACACGTCAGGTACGTACAGCAATTCTGGAGGAGCTGCATCAGGACTATGTTGTCGGTGCACGTGCCCGCGGTATGAGCGAAAGCCATATCCTCTGGAAAGAGGTTCTGCCGAATGCTATGCTGCCGCTGATTACTTTGCTTGGTTTGTCTTTAGGTAACCTTCTGGGTGGTGCTGCGGTTATCGAGATGGTTTTCCAATGGCCCGGTCTTGGCCGTATGGCGATTGAAGCTATCACCTACCGTGACTTCCAGCTGGTACAAGGTGTTGTTGTGTGGATTGCGTTGATGTATATGGTTATCAACCTCATTGTTGATATCTCTTACAATTATCTTGATCCGCGTCTGAGAAAGGTAAGGTAAGAGCAGATGGAAACAATTATCAATGGTTTTAAAACCAACCGTGCTTTTGCCGTAACCTCTGTTCTGGTGCTGTGTCTGTTGCTGATAGCAATCGCAGCTCCGGTAATTGCTCCCTATGACCCGACTCATGCTGCTATGAAAGATGCCTTTTTGGAACCCGGTGCACAACATCTTTTTGGTACAGATAAGTTAGGTCGTGACTGCTTCAGCCGTGTGCTGTACGGCGCACGAGCTTCTCTGACCGGCGTATTGGTTCTCGTAGCCAGCGTATTTGTTGTAGGTACTACGATGGGCGTTGTTTCCGGTTACTTCGGCGGTAAGGTTGATATGGTTATCATGCGTATCTCCGATATGATGATTTCCTTCCCCGGTATGATTCTGGCAATTGCAATCGCCGGTATTATGGGCGGCAGCCTGGTTAATGCAGTGTTTGCGCTGACGATTGTCAGCTGGACCAAATACGCGCGTTTATCCCGCAGTATGGTTTTAAAGGTAAAACGTCGTGACTTCGTAGAAGCAGCCATCGTTAATGGTGGTACTCCCGGCCATATCCTTTGGGTGCACATCCTGCCTAATATTCTGCCGATGATGGTTATTACCGCAGCAGCAGATATCGGTGCTCTGATGATGGAGCTTGCAGGTTTATCCTTCCTGGGCTTTGGCAGCCAGCCGCCTGCTCCTGAATGGGGCCTGATGCTGAACGAAGGCCGTCAGCAGCTGCAGACTGCACCCTGGCTGATGTTCTTCCCCGGTCTGGCAATTTTTGTTACCGTAGTAGTTTTCAACCTGTGGGGCGATAATCTGCGTGATGTACTTGACCCGCGTGGTGATGTTGAAGATTAAAGTTTGCTTGGTGAAGCTTTGATTTTCAGATATGTTTTACGTTTTTTGTTTAACTTGAGTATAAGAAATGGAGAGATGCATAATGAAAAAATCCTTAAAATTTACCGCAGCAGCGGCTATGATCGGCTTAATGGCATTTGCAGCAGCAGGCTGCGGCGGTGGCGATAAAAAAGCAGCTGTATCCAACGAAGTAGTAAAATTCGGTGTAACCAACTTTGCTGATAACCTGGATCCTGCCGATAACTTCTTCAGCTGGGTTGTAATGCGTTACGGCTTGGGCGAATGCCTGGTTAAATTCGACGAAAAAATGAATGCTGTACCGTGGCTGGCTGATAAATGGTCTATTTCCGACGATAAACTGACCTGGACCTTCCACATTAACGATAAGGTTTGCTTCTCCAATGGCGATAAGCTGACTGCTGAAATTGCAAAAGAGTCCATTGAAAGAACCTTTAAACTGAACACCCGTGCTCAGTCCATCTTCCAATATGCTGAAATCAAAGCTGACGGTCAAAACCTGATCATCAAAACCAAAAAACCGACCCCGACTCTGCCAGGCATGCTGGCTGACCCTCTGTTTATCATGATTGATACCAAGGTAACCGGCCGTGACATCAAAAAAGAAGGTCCTATCTGCACCGGTCCTTATGCTGTAAAATCCTACAGCAAGGCTAAAGCAGTAATGGTTGCTAACGAAAAATACTGGAATGGCAAGGTTCCGTTCAAAAATGCTGAAATCTCGACTATCGACGATCCTAACACCCGTGCTATGGCACTGCAAAAAGGTGAAATCGACTTCGCTATCAACATCGCTTCCGGTGACCTGCAGCTCTTCAAAGATAAAGCTAAATATAACATTTCCGAAATTGCTTCTCTGCGTACCGTATTGGCTCAAATCAATATGAACGAAGGCAAACCGTTGCATGATCCTAAGGTTCGTGCTGCTCTGATTCAGTGCCTGGACCGCGAAACCTACAACAAGGTTCTGCTGAAAGATACCTTTATCCCCGGCAAAGCACCTGTTCCGCCTTCCTTGGACTATGGCTTTGACCAACTGAAGGATCCGAATGCTTACAATCCGGAAAATGCTAAGAAGCTGCTGGCTGAAGCAGGTTGGAAAGATACCAACGGCGACGGCTATGTTGATAAAAACGGCAAGAACCTGGAAATCGACTTCGTATTCTACAGCGGCCGTGCCGAGCTGCCTCTGTATGCAGAAGCTACCCAAGCTGATGCTAAGAAAATCGGTATTAAGGTTAACATGAAGAACGTTGACTATAACGTACTTGACCCGATGCGCCGCAATGGTGAATTTGACTTGATTATTTCCAACATCCTGACTGCTAACACCGGTGACCCGGAAGTTTACCTGAACTGGTACTGGAAGAGCAACATCAACGGCAGCCAACCGCAAAACTCCACCGGCTACAGCAATCCGCAATACGACGCACTGTCTGATAAGCTGTCTGTAGAATTCGATCCGGCTAAACGTCGTGAATATATGATTCAAATGCAGCAAATCCTGCTGGATGACGGCGCTGCTCTGTTCTTTGGCTATCCTAAGACCAACATGGTATCTAAAGCAGGCTTGGCTAACGCTAATATCTTCCCGGCTGACTACTATTGGCTGACTAAAGACGTTTGCCCGAAACAATAATTAATAAAGAGGTAATTGTTCAATGCTTCTTGAAGTAAAAGATTTAGACATCAGCTACGGTGACAAGCTCACCGTAACCGGTGCCAGCTTAGAATTGGATAAGGGCGAGATTATGTCCATCGTTGGCGAGTCCGGCAGTGGCAAAACCACCGTTATCCGCGCTATTATGGGCTGCCTGCCCGGTGCCGGCCGCGTTAGCCGCGGCAGCATCACCTTTGACGGCAAGGATGTATTGCAAAATACTCCTGAAGAGTGGCGCAAAATGTATGGCAGCGAGATGTCCATGATTTTCCAGGACAGCGGCAACATGATTAATCCTATCCGTCGCATCGGCCAACAGTTCATCGACTATGTTCAGGCGCATCAGCCGGACAAGTCTAAGGATCAGGCTTACAAGATGTGCTGCGATATGCTGACTAACGTGCGTCTGCCGAATCCGGAAAATATTATGAACAGTTTCCCGTTTGAGCTGTCAGGTGGTATGCGTCAGCGTGTAGGTATTGCTATGGCCATGATTTTCAGTCCGAAAATCCTTCTGGCCGATGAACCGACCAGTGCGCTGGACGTAACTACTCAGGCTCAGATTATCCGCCAGATTGTTGATATCCGCAATGAATATGATGTTGCCGTTATCATGGTTACCCACAACCTGGGCGTTGCTTCCTATGTATCCAACAAGCTGATGGTTATGAAGGGCGGTCATGTTGTGGAATATGGCAAGCGTGAGGACGTTATTGCTAATCCGCAGGATGATTATACAAAACAACTGCTGAGGGCAGTTCCGGTCATAGGAGGTAAGACATATTATGAGCAATAATGAAAAACCAGCCTATGAACGTACTAAACTGGTACTGGAGATTAACCACCTTACCAAAAAATTCGCAGTTGATGGCGGCAAGTTTCTGACTGCCTGCAATGACATCAACCTGCGTGCATACGAAGGTCGTACCCTGGGCATCATCGGTGAATCCGGCTGCGGTAAGAGTACTCTGGTGCGTACTCTGCTGCGTATTCACCCTGCTACCAGCGGTGAAGCAATTTTCGAAGGCCATGATTTGATGCAGTCCAAGGGTGAACAGCTGCGTCAGGACAGAAAGAACATCCAGATGGTGTTCCAGGATCCTACTGCTGCCTTCAACCCGAAGATGCTTGTTAGGATATCCTCACCGAGCCTTTGAAAAACTTCGGCCTGATTAAAAAGCAGCGAGGTAGATGCTAAAGCAGCAGAGCTGCTGGAAATGGTTGAGCTGCCTGCTGAATTCAAGGACCGCTATCCGCACAGCATGTCCGGCGGTCAGCGTCAGCGTCTGGGCATTGCTCGCGCTCTGGCACTGGAACCAAAGATTATCGTGTGCGACGAAGCAACCAGCGCGCTGGACGTTTCTGTACAGGAAAAAAATCTGCGAGCTGCTGTGCCGCATTCAAAAAGAAAAAAATATTACCTATCTGTTTATTGCCCATGACCTTGGTCTGGTAGATTTGATGTGCCATCAGGTTGCGGTAATGTACTTGGGTAATGTAGTAGAATGGATGGAGCTCGGCCGTATTGCAGAACACTGCAAGCATCCGTACACCAAGGCGCTTATGGGTGCTGTATTTAAGGTAGACTTCAAGCCTGGCGAAAAGATTGAGCCTTTGGAAGGCGAAATCCCGAGCCCGCTGGACCTGCCGCCTGGATGTCCCTTTGCCAGCCGTTGCGAGCACTGCACCGAGCATTGCGTACAGGTTAAGCCTGAGCTGAAAGAAGTTGAGCACGGTCATTGGGTTGCCTGCCACCTGTTTGACTAAGGCAGTCCTGAAGCAATATGCGCAAGCATAGAGCTTCTTTGAAAGTAATTTTCTCCATCAATTTTTTATAGTGGGTACAGCAAATGCTGTACCCATTTTTTTCTTAGGAATTTTTATCACTAATTTCACGAGTGAGTATTGACTCATACATTATTTGTGTTATAATATAGATATCAAAGAATTTACTGAAAGGTGTTGACGCCTTTCCTATTATTTTTTACATAACATATGAATAGATACTCATATGAAGAGTGAGACAACCTGAAAAGAAAGGTGGTAGATACAATGAAGAAAGATTTAGAAGATATCCGTAACGGTGCCGGCGATGTAAGAGCATTTCGTCACATTGACGGCCATATCAATAGTGTAGAGGATTACAGCAAGCATCCGGAAGGCTGCACCTGTGGTCACTGCGGCAAGGATCATGATCACAAAACTATGGGACATGTGCCTAAGCATACTCATGGCGATGCTTGTGGTTGCGGACACGACCACGATCATGACCATGAAGAGCATTCCCATGAACATGGCGATGACTGCTGCTGTGGCAATGATCATAAGCATGAAGATGAAGAACACGTTCACGCACACGCGCACGGCGACGAATGCGGCTGCGGACATGACCACGGTCATGAGCATGAACACGCTCACGCACATGGTGACGAAGGTGGCTGCGGTCACGACCACGGTCATGAGCACGAGCATGCTCACGAACATTCCCATACACACGGCGAAGAGTGCGGCTGCGGACACGACCACGGTCATGAGCACGAACACGCTCACGCGCATGACGACGCTTGCGGCTGCGGACACGAACATGCTCACGCACATGCTCACGCACATGGTGACGAATGCGGCTGCGGACATGACCATGGACACGAACACGAACATGCTCACGCACATGCTCACGCACATGGTGACGAATGCGGCTGCGGACATGACCATGGACACGAACATGAACATGCTCATGCACACGGACATCACGTTCCCGGTCATCCTGCTGACTGTAATTGCGAAATCTGCCATCCGCATGAGGAATACTGCGATGTATGCGGCGAAAGCCTGGCTAATTGCACCTGCCGTATGCCGGATGCCGATAAAATTAAGCGTGTATATATTCTGCAAAACCTTGGCTGTGCCAACTGCGCTGCCAAAATGGAATATAAAATTAAAGAGCTGCCCGGCGTAACCTATGCCAACGTAAGCTTTGCTACCAAGCAGCTGCGCCTCAGCGCTGCAGACCATGAGGCTTTGCTGCCGGAAATTCAGAAAATCTGCACATCTATTGAGTCCGACGTAGTGGTAGTACCGCGTGACCGTCGTCCTAAGCTGGGCGGCAAGAGCAGAGTCTATTTGGTGCAAAATCTGGACTGCGCTAACTGCGGTGCCAAGATTGAACGCGCGCTGAACGCTATGCCTGAGATTGATGAAGCTACCCTGACCTTTACTACGAAAAAGCTGCGCGTAAGCGCTAAGGATTACAACGGTCTGCTGGAGAAAATGCAGGCTGTAACCGATAAGGTAGAAGAGGGTGTTGTACTGCTGGAGGCTGAAAGCAAGCCTTCTCTGGCTCCCGAGCTGGAGGAACGCAAAAAATCCGGCGGTATTTTCTCCGAGCTGAGCGAAAAACAGACGATTATCGAAATCGTGCTGGGCGGCGCTGTGTTTATCATCACCGAATGGCTGGGACTGGTGCCGGAAGCATATCATATGTACTTCCTGATTTTTGCTTACATTCTGCTGGGCGGACGCATTGTGCTGACTGCCTTGAAGAATATTGCCAAGGGTAATGTATTTGACGAAAACTTCCTCATGACCGTTGCAACATTAGGTGCGTTTGCAATTCAGGCTTGGGAAGAGGCTGTTGGCGTTATGTTCTTCTATCGCGTGGGCGAATACTTTGAGCAGCGTGCGGTAGAAAAGAGCCGTGGCCAGATTATGGACGCTGTTGACCTGCGTCCGGAGGTTGTCAACCTGCTCGTAGGCGAAGAGGTGAAGGTTATTCCTGCCGCTGACGCACATGTAGGCGACATTCTGCTGGTGCGCGTAGGCGACCGTATTCCTCTGGATGGCGTTGTTATCGACGGCGAAAGCCTGGTAGATACATCCCCGGTAACCGGCGAGCCTGTGCCTGTAAAACGCAAATATGGCGATGAGGTTGTTTCCGGCTGCGTGAATACCTCCGGTATGCTGAAAATCCGTGTAGAAAAGGTTCTGGAGGAGTCCATGGTAACCCGTATTCTGGACAGCGTGGAGAACGCTGCTGCCAGCAAGCCGACCATCGACCGCTTCATTACCCGCTTCGCACGTATCTATACTCCGTTTGTTGTTGCTGCCGCAGTACTGACAGCCGTGATTCCGTCCCTGATTACCGGCGACTGGAATAAATGGATTTATACTGCGCTGACCTTCCTAGTTATCAGCTGCCCCTGCGCACTGGTGTTGAGCGTGCCGCTGGCCTTCTTCTCCGGCATCGGCGCCGGCTCCAAGTACGGCATTCTCTTTAAAGGCGGCGTTGCTATGGAGGCTTTGAAAAACATTGCTGCCGTAGTTATGGGATAAAACCGGTACCGTTACCAAGGGTAACTTTGTACTGCAGAAGGTTAATGCTGCCGAAGGCATGAAAGCTGACGAGCTGCTGCGCCTGTGTGCAAGTGCTGAGCTTGTTTCTACCCACCCGATTGCCGTAAGCATCGTAGAGGCTGCTAAGGCTGAAAAGCTTGAGCTGGTACGCCCCGATAAATTTGAAGAAATTGCCGGCGAAGGCCTGGTTGCATACTTTGGCGCACGCAAGGTTCTGTGCGGCAATACCAAGCTGCTGCAACGCTTTAACGTTGAATACGGCGGCTATACTCCCACCGAAAGCGGCAGTGAGGTGCTTGTTGCTGACAATGGCTTATACATGGGCCAGCTGCTGATTAACGATACCCTGAAGGAAGATGCCAAGGAAGCAATTGCTTCGCTGAAGGCACAAGGCCTGGTAACTGCTATGCTCACCGGCGATGCGCAGAAGGAAGCGCAGGCTGTAGCTAAGGCAGCAGGCATTGACGAGGTACGCGCTCAGCTGCTGCCGCAGGATAAGCTCAGCGAGCTTAATATGCTGCGCAACAAGTACGGCCCGGTTATGTTCGTTGGTGACGGTATTAACGATGCGCCTGTTCTGGCGGGTGCGGATGCCGGCGCTGCTATGGGCAGCGGTGCAGATGCAGCGATTGAGGCTGCCGACGTTGTCTTCATGAATTCCGAGGTGAAGGCTATTCCGCAGGCGATTGCTATTGCGCGTGCAACCGGTGCGATTGCCTGGCAGAATGTAATTTTCGCTCTGACTGTTAAGGTTATCATTATGATTGCAGGCCTTATGGGCTATGCTTCTATGTGGGCAGCAGTCTTTGCCGATACCGGCGTATCACTGCTGTGTGTACTGAATTCTATCCGTATTCTCTACAAAAAGATATAATAAAAAGCTATAGCTAATATGCTGATTTAGTTTACATCGGCTGACTATAAAGTCAGCCGATATTTTTTTGTAAACATGACAGCAGAAGCTAACTAATTTTGTAAATTAGCATAGGATTTTACAAAAATGCTTGACAAAATTTATAGCTGACGTAAACTTTCAATAGTAGTTAGGAATGCCTAACTACTAAAAAAATCGTGTCAAGTTAGTATCTGCTAACAAATTCTTTGGAGGGAATTATGATGCCTTTATTAATGGCCCGTCGCGGCGAGACTAACAAGATCAGCGCTGTTCACGGCAAGGATGAAATCAAACGCTTTCTGGCTAACCTGGGCTTTGTAGAAGGCTCAGCTGTAACTGTTATTTCTGAAATTGACGGTAATCTTATCGTCAATGTGAAGGATGCCCGCATTGCCCTGAGCAAGCAGATGGCAGCCAAAATATTTATCTGATGCAAGTGGAGGATGTTATGAAAACATTAAAAGAAGTTCCTGTTGGTGAAACAGTTACCGTTGCTAAGCTCGTTGGCGAGGGTGCGGTAAAAAGACGTATTATGGATATGGGCGTGACTAAAGGTGTGAGCGTATTCGTACGCAAGGTTGCACCGCTGGGTGACCCGGTGGAGGTAACTGTACGTGGCTATGAGCTGACACTGCGTAACGGCGAGGCTGAACACATCGTTGTAGAATAATTTGGAGGGAAAAGATGAAACAGATCAAGATTGCCCTGATTGGTAACCCTAACTGCGGCAAAACAACAATGTTTAATGATTTGACCGGTTCCAACCAATATGTTGGTAACTGGCCCGGCGTAACTGTAGAGAAAAAAGAAGGCGGCCTTAAAGGTCATGATGATGTAATTATTACCGACCTGCCCGGTATTTATTCCTTGTCCCCGTACACTTTGGAGGAGGTTGTTTCCCGTAACTATCTGCTGCAAAATGATGTTGACGGCGTACTGAATCTGGTTGACGGCTCCAACATTGAACGTAACCTGTACCTGACTACGCAGGTTATGGAGATGGGTTATCCCGTAACTATTGCGTTGAATATGATTGATATTGTGCGCAAGAACGGCGATAAGATTGATACCGCTAAGCTGGCTGCCGAGCTTGGCTGCGAGATTGTGGAAACCTCCGCACTGCAGGGTGAAGGTACCGGTGAGGCTGCCGAAAAAGCAATTAAAGCTGTCGGCGGTGCTGCACCGAAATATATGCGCTTTAGCAGCGAGGTTGAGGATGCGCTGACTGCGATTGCCCGCGAAGCCGGCAACAAGGTGCACGGTATGAGCGAGCGCTGGCTGCTGGTAAAGCTGTTTGAGCGTGATAAGAAAATTGCTGATGCTTTGGGCCTGAGCGAAGGCGAGCAGGCTAAGATTGAAGAAATCGTGGCAGCCTGCGAGGAAGCACTTGATGATGATGCCGAAAGCATTATTACCAACGAGCGTTATAACTACATTGGCGAGCTGATGAGCAATGCAGTTGTCAAAGGCCATACCGGTCTGACTATTTCCGATAAAATCGACAGCATTGTAACGAACCGTTTCCTGGCTCTGCCGATTTTCGCAATTATCATGTTCCTGGTTTACTACATTGCTGTAGAAACTATCGGTACGGTTGTAACCGATTTCACCAATGATACACTGTTCGGCGAATGGATTCAGCCTTGGGTGCAGGAGCACATGGAGGCTGTCGAATGTGAGGATTGGCTGGTATCTCTTGTGGTTGACGGTATTATTGGCGGCATTGGTGCACCGATTGGCTTTGCTCCGCAAATGGCGATTGTCTTCCTGCTGCTGAGCTTTTTGGAGGACTGCGGTTATATGGCGCGTGTAGCCTTCATTATGGACCGTTTCTTCCGTCAGTTCGGTATGAGCGGCAAGAGCTTCATCCCTCTGCTGATTTCTGCAGGTTGCGGCGTACCGGGTATTATGGCTTCCCGTACTATTGAAAACGAAACCGACCGTCGTCTGACTATCATGACTACCACCTTTATCCCCTGTGGTGCTAAACTGCCTGTTATTGCTTTGCTTTCCGGCGCAATTATGGGCGGTGACTGGTACATGGCTCCGATTATGTACTTCGTTGGCTTCTTCGCTGTAATTACTGCCTGCATCATTCTGAAAAAGACTGAGCTGTTTGCCGGTGATCCTGCTCCGTTTGTTATGGAGCTGCCGCCGTACCATCTGCCTGCTGCTAAGAACGTATTGCTGCATACCTGGGAGCGTGTTGCAGGCTTCCTGAAAAAAGCCGGTACTATTATCTTCCTGTGCTGCGTTGTTATGTGGTTCCTGGCAAGCTTTGGTATTGATGAAGGCTCTGTTGCTATGGTTGATACCGAAAAGAGCTTTGTTGCCTACATCGGTAACGGTCTTGCTCCTATCTTCGCTCCTCTGGGCTTTGACAGCTGGCAGGCTGTGGCTGCGGCCTTCTCTGGCTTTGTGGCTAAGGAATCTATCGTCAGCACGATGGCTATTCTTGCAGGCTTGGCTGAAGCGGCTGAGGATGAGCCTGATTTGTGGACTGCTGTTATGGCGTTCTTCCCGAGTGCGGTTGCAGCGTTCTCCTTCCTGGTGTTCAACCTGCTGGATTCTCCCTGCCTGGCAGCGATTTCCACTATGAGCCAGGAGATGAACAGCAAGAAGTGGACCTGGGCAACTATCCTCTTCCAAAACCTGTATGCTTACGGCATCTGCCTGATGGTTTACCAGTTCGGCAGAGTATTTGTCGGCGGTGAAGCATTCAGCTTTGGTACTGCTGTAGCTGTTGTTTTCCTGATTGCGTTCCTGTATCTGCTCTTCCGTCCGGCTAAGAAATATAACAAAGAGACTGTTATGAGCGTTGATGCAAAATAAAAGAGGTGTTTCGTATGGCAACCTGGATTATTGGTCTGATTATTGTCGGGTGTGTGTATTTGGCTCCAAGCAGGTCATCAAGGCACATAAAACCGGTGGCTGCATTGGTTGTGATGCCGGTGGCGGAAGGCTTGCTGCCCGCATTGCAAGCATACGACAACTGTAAATCTTGCGTAAGAAATAATTTTGAGTATGATGAGTATTTGAAGGGCCGCGCGTTTGCGCGGCTCTTTTATTATGGATTGTGCGCTTGAGCCGCAATTAAATATTGTTTCAGTCAGGAGCAATTTTTACGCAATTTTCGTGTGGAACCATGACGAAGTGCCGCAAAACTCGCGCTATGCTGAGAGATTTTTGCGATATTAGTATGTTGTAGCGCTCAAACAGTTGCGACACTTCTATGGTTCCAAACACTCATTTGCTAAAATTGCTATTCCTTACACGATATATTAATTGCATTTTTGCTGTTAAATCTAACTTGATATATG
>ENA-OQDC01000864-OQDC01000864.1-human-gut-metagenome-genome-assembly--contig:-NODE-864-length-18406-cov-5.625144_pt1 | contig 18406 bp, 21 predicted proteins | sample MGYA00242770_ERZ504601 | MGnify/ENA primary metagenome ERZ504601 (study PRJEB26092, sample SAMD00036305) | human gut metagenome | host: Homo sapiens | study: EMG produced TPA metagenomics assembly of...
TGAACTTCCGTTACTTTCATAACGGCACAGACTATATCTTATCCCTCAGCTTTACCTGTTAGAGTCTGTCCACTTCCTCAGTCAATCGCTTACTGAGTACTTCCCTCAAGAGGAATAGTCGTTGAACGTTCTCCTATTTGGAGCTTCGCTGCTGATTATCCATTTTTCAGCACTTAGGATTTAACCTTATGCTATATATCTGATTTTTTCTGCTTTCGCCACATTCACGCTTAACCTTATTTCATGTTTACGTTGTAGTTCAAATATCTTTAGGAGTTTCCAGCAATTCAGACAGTATTGGATAGCTCTTTGTCTATCTCTACATACATATTTCTATATACGCTGACTATTTTGTTCGCCTAACTCATGATTAAAATCACAAGTGTGCGGTTCACAATAATCAAACTAGACATGAATTATCAACCCTTTATAATAATCTCTCATTCCATATTTTTTCTACTAATTGTAACGTAACTTCTGGAGCATTACTACTATCAATTACCACATCTGCACGTTTTGCTTTTTCTTCTAAAGACATCTGTGCATCTATTCTGCTTATTGCTTCTTCTTTAGTTAAGCCATCACGATTTTGAATGCGCTCTATTTGCAACTGTCTGCTGATTTTTACAACCCAAACTTCATCTGCAAATTTATCCCAATTAGCTTCATATAAAAGAGGTATATCTAAGATTACTACTTCTATACCATTTTGTCTACACTCATCTATTTGTTTTACAATTTCATCTCTAATCAACGGGTGCATTGTTGTATTCATCCATGTTTTTTCTTTTTCATCAGTGAATACAATCTGCCCAATGAGTCTACGATTTAAACTATTATCTGCATTTAAAACTTTATCACCAAAATGATTTACATACGCTTGCCAAATTGATTTTTTAGGCTCAGATAGTTGTCGAGCTATAGCATCACCATCAATGATAAAAGCTCCTTTTTGTTTTAAATAAGCACTAACCGTACTTTTTCCACAAGCTATACCACCAGTAAGACCTATAATCTTCATAAAAATCCTCCTTTCTAGCTTTAAATTTATTTATCATCATTTAATTTTTGACAATTAGGGCAAAAATAAGTACCTCTACCATTTAATACGATTTAGTTATTAAATTATGGCAAAATCTACATTCTTTGCCTTTGCGATTATATACATATAATTTATCTTGATGACTTCCTTTTCACCTAAACCATTGCGATAATCGCGAAAACTTGTACCGCCATCTCTTATACCTTCATTTATAACCAAGTTAATAGCTTGATGAAGTCTTTCTATTTCTTCATCACTTAAAGAATTTGCTTTGCGTTCTGGATGAATTTTACTGATGGCTAATGCTTCATCTACATATATATTGCCCAAACCTGCCACATTTTTTTGATTTAATAAAAATGGCTTTATTTTTGTTTTACTCTTATCTAGACAATCTTTTAAATACTCTATAGTAAAATTTGAAGATAATGGTTCTGCACCTAAAGTATATAGCCCTTTTAAGCGAGAGATTTCATCTGTAGTTATTAAATCCAAAGTTCCTAATCTGCGAATATCTGCATATATCAATTTAGTTTTATCTTCTAAATGATATATTACACAACTATATTTATCTATATCCTCATTTTCCTGTTTATATAATAGCTTTCCTGTCATTCGCAAATGAATGATATTTAATCTGCCATCATCTAAGGACATGATGATATATTTTCCTCTGCGTTTTAAAGATTTGATAATTCTATCTTGCAAAAGCTTTTTATATTCATCACTACTAGGAGATTTTATTACATCACCTTTTATGATTTCTACATCTACGATTTTTTATTTTCGATAAAATCTTTAATTCCTACGACAATATTTTGTACTTCTGGCATTTCAGGCACAAAACCACCACCTTTTTATAATTAATTTACTTTTTATTTTGCTTCTGCCCAGTTTTTACCATAATTAATATCAATGATAAGTGGCACTTTTAAACTAGCTGTATTTTGCATAGCTGTTGTCAAAATTTCTGATACTTTTTCTATTTCTTCTTTTACAACTTCTAACACTAATTCATCGTGTACTTGCAATAAAATTCTACTTTTCAAATTAGCTTCTTTTATCGCTTCACTAGCTCTGTTCATCGCAATTTTTATGATGTCAGCTGCTGTTCCTTGGATTGGTGTATTCATAGCCATGCGTTCTGCTAATGCACGCTGATTAAAATTACCGCTCTTAATCGCTGGCAAATAACGGCGACGACCAAATAAAGTCGTAACAAAACCATCTTGATGTGCTTTTTCTACAATTTCATGCATGAAATTCTTCACGCCACTACATTCTTGTAAATAATTATCTATATATTCCCCAGCTTCTTTTGGCGAAATATGCAGATTTTTTGCCAAACCAAAAGCACTTATACCATAGATAATACCGAAATTTACAGCCTTTGCCTTACCTCTAAGTTCTGAAGTAACTTCATCTATAGGCACTTTAAATACTTGAGCTGCTGTCGCTGTATGAATATCTTGATTATGACAAAAAGCATCTATAAAATGTTTATCCTCTGACATATGAGCCATTATTCTAAGCTCAATCTGAGAATAGTCAGCAGATAAGATATAATCATAACCTTCGCCAGGCTCAAATAGACTGCGAATTTTTTTACCTTCCGCTGTGCGTACAGGAATATTTTGCAAATTCGGCTCAGAACTGCTGAGTCTTCCTGTTTCTGTTACAGTCTGATTGAAACTTGTATGAATTCTCTTAGTCTGTGGATTGATTAATGCTTTCAAGCCATCTAAATACGTAGTTTTTAATTTATTTAACATACGATAATCTAAAATCTTAGCGATAATAGGGTGAGCATATATTAAATTTTCTAGTACTTCCGCATTTGTAGAATATCCTGTCTTTGTCTTTTTCAAAGCTGGCAAGCCCAATTTATTGAATAAAATATCGCCTAATTGTTTTGGTGAATTAATATTAAATATTTCTCCAGCCAATTCATAAATATCTTGCTCTAAAGCTGTGATTTGTTTATACATCTGTTCATTCATATCATTGAGTTTTTGCTCATTAATATAAATACCTACAGTTTCCATATCACAAAGCATTTTAGCAAGTGGTAATTCTATCTGTTCATAAAGATTTACCATTTTTTCATCAGCTAATTTATCCGCCAAAACATTACTCAAATCAGCTAAATGTCTTGCACCGCAAATTAATTTTTCTTCTTCATTGAGATTTTCCCATGGAATTTCTTCTTCAATATCTGCCATTTGCCACAATACATTCATTTCATAGCTTCGTTTAGCAGGTTCTAAAAGATATGCCATAAGCAAAGTATCATAAATCTTACCTTTTAAATCTAAATTCAAATGATAAAACATTTTTACATCATAAACAAATTTAGTGATTGTTTTATCTTGCAATACTTCACTGAGTTTATCTATATCTTCTTTTGCTCTTATGATACCGAGACTATCTTTACAACAAATAGCCATCATATCAATGGATATATCCGGCACTTTTCCTTCAAATAAAACCATAAAGGAAACAGATTTTTCAGCTTTTATCTTTGATATTAAAGCATCAATTTTATCTTGCGTAAATTCCTCATAAACTGGCATAGTAGCTTCAAAATTCAAAGCCAATTCAGTATCATCATTTTGACTTACAACTTCTAATTTATCAGCTAAGACCTTTTTCATACGAGTCAAAACTGTTTTCAACTCATATTTTTGACAAAAATCATTTAGTTTTTGCAAATTAGGAGCCAATTCAAACTCTTGTGGTTTAAAATCCATATCTACTTCACAGCATATAGTAGCCAATTTATAAGATAATCTAGCTAATTCTTGATTTTCCTGTAATTTTTCTTTTAATTTTTTACCTGAAACATTATCTATATTATTCAAGAGATTTTCTAAATCTTGATATTGTGATAATAATTTCAAAGCTGTTTTCTCGCCAATTCCTGGCACACCTGGAATATTATCTGAGCTATCACCCATCAACGCTTTTATATCAATTAATTTTATCGGTTCAAGACCTGCATATTTTTCTTTAAATGCTTCTTCATCAAAAATCTGCATATCCATGATACCGCGTTTAGTGAGCATAACTTTTAAATTAGGACGAATTAATTGCAAAGCATCTTTATCACCTGTTACAATCAAGGCTTCATAATCTTGACTAGCTGCTTTTGTTGCCAAAGTACCGATGATATCATCTGCTTCATAATTATCTTTTTCAATAAAAGCAATACCCAGAGCTTCCAAAAATTCACGTAGTAACGGTATCTGTGATTTTAATTCATCTGGAGTTTTTTCTCTTTGTCCCTTATACTCTGCATACATTTGTGTACGAAAAGTTTGACGACTTTTATCAAAAGCCACAACTATATTATCTGGCTTATATTCTGTTAGGATTTTTCCCAACATATTAGAAAAACCCATAATAGCATTTGTATATATGCCACTTGAAGAAGTAAGTAATGGCAAAGCAAAAAACGCTCTATACATTAAACTACTACCATCTATAATAATAAATCTTTTCTTATTATCTTCTCTTCGTTCCACAATGACCTCCATTATTTTTTAACATCTGTATTTGCTTTTTCCTGTTTGTTTTTCTTATCTGTTACAGCTTTTTTATCGGATTGTGTATTATTATCTTGTTCAAGATTTTTATTATCGTTTTCCATTAAATTAAGTTTTTTCATCTGTTTGTTTTTTAGGAACAACAATTTCTTTATTTGTAGTATTAGCAGGGATATCTACTACATTTTTATCAGCAGTAATTTTATTTAAAGTTATTTCTGTAACATTTTTATTTAAGCTATAATCATAATCAAAAATATTTGCTATATCTGTCAAACGCATATAAGCTACATTACTATAAAGACTGATATCAGCTTCACCTTTTTGTGTTTTTACTAAATTATTATCCATAGTTATTGGCGTATTTAATGTAGTAGCCAAAGCTTTTACTGGTACATAAATTAAATTTTTATAATTAACTGCTTTATAATTAAGTTTTTTACCATTAAACATAATATTACAGGTGCTGCTACATAATTTGGTTGACCATTGGATAATTCTATAGATTTAGCCACAGCTTCATCAGTTATAAAATCAGCTATACCATAATCCTTTAGACCTGATTTTTCAAAAATCTACTGTTAAATTTTGCATATCATATCCATCTGGATAAATATAATAAGCTACTCTACCATCAAAAGTTTTATCAATAACTAAACGGTTGTACATAATTTGAACTTCTGTACCAACTTCAACTTTATCAAATACTTTTTCTACATCGGCTTCAACCATACGTACACAACCATTAGAAACATAATGACCTACAGAATCTGGTCTGTTTGTTCCATGTATACCATAATTGCCACCAATGCCAATCCAACGATAACCAAGTGGATTATCTTCACCGGAAGGAATAACTACGCTTACATCAGCAGGGTCTGTCCAAGTAGGATTTACAATTTTTCTACAACTTTATAAAAACCAACTGGAGTTTTAGTTTCTATTTTACCTACGCCAACAGGATACATCTCTATACATTTATCATTATCATATAAACGCAATGAACGTGCTGGTATATTTATCAAAATCCAACGTTTTACAGTATTTACATTATTATTTACCTGTATATCCGTTGCCTTATCAGCTCCACCAATCTTATCTTGCGCTGTATTTTCAGCTTGTGCATATGCTACTGTATTAAATACAAACATCACGCCTAAAAGCAAAAATACGATAAAATTTTTTCATTATGAATCACTATTCCTTTGCTCCAAAAAAATTATATTATATCGTTTACATAATATCACATTTTATTCGTAGTATCTATTATCTAGCTAAAAATACTACCATCTTTATCTACTTATACTCATTAGAAATTTTTATATAGACAAGCCTTCTTTATAGTTTTATAATTGATAGTGCTATTCAGCAGAGTAGATATTTGTGCGTTAAGTGTCAAATAGACGGGGAGTTGCTATTTGAACGAAAAGTTTTTCTTGCGGTACAAATATCGCATCCCGCTGCTACATGAAGGAATATTCCTCCTATGTGGCAACGCAATATCAAGGAGGTTTAATCTCATGTACAACAACTCATCATTATCATCTATCGTTTATGGTGGTATTTTCATGGCTTTAACAATTTTATTTACTTATGTTTTTGCCATTCAAACCACTTTCATTCGCGTAGATTTTGCTTTTATTCCGATTTGTTTATATGCCATGCGTTTTTGGCACGACAAGAAACTATTATTATGTCAGCTCTTGCAGATATTATCGGTAGCAATCTTTTTATGCCAGGTTTATATTTTCCTGGATTTACTATAAGTGCTATTGCCTCTAGTTTTATTTATGGCAAATTTCTTTATAAAAAAACTATTACTTTAAAAAAATTATTGCTTATGAATTTAACTATTTTCTTATTTGTTGATTGTATTCTCAACAATATCTGGCTTACTTTAATGTATAAAGATGCTGCTACTTCTTTTTATATCATGCGTATCGTAAAATCAGTTCTTCTATTACCGATAAAAGCTGCCATTTTATATAATATTTATAAGCCTTTACGCTACTTTATCCTCAAATATAATAATTAAAATTTAATATATTTTATATTGGAGATTTTATTATGGGTGATTTATTTTTATTATTTCTAATCGTTGTAGTTTTTCTTTATACATTCTGGGACGATGTATTCACTGACACTAATCAATTTTAATGTAAAAATACTCTAGAGCTTATATTGCTCTAGAGTATTTTTTTTCATAAATAAAATTGATTGTCTTTACGTTCACTACACAATGGAGTCAAATGAACACGTAAATTTTCCAATACTCTATTATCCACAAAACGACAATTTATCGGACAAACTTTTACACAACGTAAGCAAGAAATACATTTTTCACTATTACATTTATAAGTCTTACTATCAATAGCACCTGTAGGACATTCACTTGCACATTTACCACAGGCTACACAATTTTCTTTTACAAAATCTGGCGCCATTGGTGCTAATTTTACTTCTTTATAAGGTCTATTTCCTAGTATTTCATCTACTAATAAAACATCTTCTTGAAGTTTATTTTTTACCTTTTGCATAAAACTTATCAATTCAGCTTTATCTTTTCTATCTGGTCTACCCTTGCCAAAGTCACGAATTATTGAATGCTCTGTTACAACTGCTGAACCTGCTAAAATTCTAAAACCTTGTTCTTTAGCCATATCAAATAATTCTATTAAAGTATCTTCTTGTGCTCTATTTCCATAGGTTACAACTATTATAGCTAATGCGTTATTACCTTTAATTTTGCTAAAACGTTCTTTAAAAGTAATAGGCACTCTACCTGCATATGAAGGAACACCTAAAAATACTAAATCATTTTCAGCTAAAGATATATCATCTAGATTTGTATTTCTTGATGTTAAATTTATATTTTTATAATTAGGGCTTATTTGCTCACTCAAAAATTGCAATACGAATTTTGTTGTATCTGTTGGACTAAAAAACAGATTATAAACTTTATCAATATCCATAATAATCTCTCCATTTATAAATATAAAGATTATATACAAATACAAAAAGAACCCATTAGCTTAACTAATGGGCCCTTTCTTTGTAATTTATCGATTAATATTAACCGATAACAACCATAGTCTGACCAGGTTTTACGCTATCGCCAGCGTTAACTGCGAAAGATTTAACTGTACCAGCAGCTGGAGCTGTGATTTCGTTCTGCATTTTCATAGCTTCAAGAATTAAAAGAACATCGCCAGCATTAACAGCTTGACCTACGGAAGCTACTAATTTTACAATTTTACCAGGCATTGGAGCAGTAACAGTGTTGTCACCAGCAGCAGGTGCAGCAGCAGCAGCTGGAGCAGCTTTTGGTGCAGGTGCAGCAGCAGCTGGAGCAGCTTTTGGTGCAGCAGCAGCAACTGGAGCAGCAGCTTTTACTTCTTCAATTTCAACTTCATAAGCGTTACCATTTACAGTGATGTTAAATTTTTTCACGACGTATTCCTCCAAGAATTATCTTTTTTATTTGATTGATGATTTATTAAACAGCATCGCGTCTGCCAGCCATAACCCATGCATCGCTACGTTTAATACGAACAGCCATAACTTTATGACCAACCATCATTTCTACAGCAGCAGTAATAGCAGCTACTATTTCTTCACTGATAGGAGCATTATTATTTGCCATCTTAAAACTCTCTCCTCTTATTATAATGGAACATTACCATGTTTTTTCGCAGGACGTGCTTCACGTTTGCTTGCAAGCATGTTCAATGCAGTGATAATACGAGGGCGGGATTCTTTAGGTTCAATTACCATATCAATGTAACCACGTTCAGCAGCTTTGTATGGTGTAGCGAATTCAGCTACATATTCAGCTGTTTTTGCTGCAACATCAGGGTCTTTTCTGAAGATGATGTTTGCTGCACCAGCAGGACCCATAACAGCAATTTCTGCTGTAGGCCAAGCCATAACTTGGTCAGCACCGAGTTCACGAGAGCACATAGCAAGGTAAGAACCACCATATGCTTTACGAGTGATAAGTGTAATTTTTGGTACTGTTGCTTCGCAATAAGCATAAAGCATTTTTGCACCATGACGAATGATACCGCCATATTCCTGATCTGTACCTGGTAAGAAGCCAGGAACGTCAACGAGGTTAACGATAGGAATATTAAATGCGTCACAGAAACGAATGAAACGTGCTGATTTATCAGAAGCATTAATATCAAGGCAACCTGCCATTACAGCTGGTTGGTTTGCAATGATACCAACGGAACGTCCATCAAAATGAGCAAAACATGTAATGATATTTGTAGCATAATGCTGATGAACTTCATAGAATTCACCATCATCTACTAAGGAACGAATAACATCTTTCATGTCATAAGGCATGTTAGCGTTATCTGGAATTACAGTGTTTAATTCTTCATCCATACGGGATGGATCATCATTTGTAGGTCTTTCTGGAGCATCATCCATATTGTTGCTTGGTAAGAAGCTTAATAAGTAACGAATTTGTTCGATACAATCATCTTCATTTTCAGCAGCAAAATGAGCAACACCAGAAGTAGTGTTATGAGTCATAGCACCACCGAGCTGTTCAGCTGTTACTTCTTCAGCAGTAACAGATTTGATAACAGCAGGACCAGTGATAAACATCTGGCTAGTATTTTTTACCATGTAGATAAAGTCAGTAAGAGCTGGAGAATATACTGCACCACCTGCGCATGGTCCCATGATTACAGAAATCTGTGGAACAACACCGGAAGCGTCTGTATTTCTCTGGAAAATTCCGCCGTAACCAGAAAGAGCGTCAACAGCTTCTTGAATACGAGCCCCACCAGAGTCATTGATACCAACGCATGGAGCACCCATTTTCAAGGACATTTCTTGTACTTTCCAGATTTTTTTAGCATGCATTTCACCAAGAGAACCACCTTCAACAGTGAAGTCTTGAGCGTAAGCATATACTAAACGTCCATCAACTGTACCATAACCTGTAATTACACCTTCAGCAGGTAAATCTTTCTTTTCCTGACCAAAGTTAGTGCAACGATGTTTTACAAACTGATCTAATTCTACAAATGTACCTTCATCAAAAAGTTTTTCAATACGTTCACGAGCAGTCATTTTGCCTTTAGCATGTTGTTTTGCAACACGTTTAGGACCACCTGCTTGTAAAATATGTTCCTTTTTGGCATTCATGAGGTCAATTCGTTCTTGAACTGTAGCCAAAGTTATACCTCCTTAATAAAATCTATATCTATTAAAAAATTTAATATAGATTATTTTGTTTCATCTAAACGCTGAGCAAGTTCAACTAAGATACCGCTAGCTTTTGGATGAACGAATGCAATGCTGGAATTGCCAGCGCCGTAACGAGGTTGTTCATCAATCATACGAACGCCTTTTTCTTTCATTTCAGCGATAGCTTCTTCAATGTTATCAACATTTAATGCAACGTGCTGAATACCAGAACGGCCACCATTTTTTGCAAGATATTTTGCAATTGGGCCATCTTCAGTTGTGGATTCTAAAAGTTCGAGTTCAACTTCACCGCATGGAACGAAGCTTACTTTTACTTTCTGATCTTCGATAACTTCATCTTCTTTAGTGATTTTAATACCTAAAACTTCTTCATAGAATTTTTTTGCTTCTTGAAGATTTGGTACAGCAATACCGATATGGTCAACTCTGTTGATTTTCATTGATAAAACCCTCCTGATATAAATATTATATCTAAATTATTTTTTTAACATATTATCCATAATAGTATTAACTACTGTATATGGGTCATTCTGACGAGTTTCAATATCTTTTACATAAGCATCTAATTCGCCAGTTTCTACAATATGTTTTGTTATATAAGAACCAATAGATGCACTCAAGCGGTCCAATAACTCATTTTTAGCACGTTTATGACGTCTAATAGCTAATGTTCCACTTTCTACTAAATAATTTTGATGTTCAGTAATTGTATCTACTAATTCATTAATACCTTCGCCTCTACTAGCCATGACTTTTTTAACTGGAGGACGCCAATCTGGTGTTTCTCCATCAAGGTCTAGCATCATATTAAGCTCTGTATATAATTTATCTGCACCATCAAGATCTGCTTTATTGATAGTGAAGATATCACCAATTTCCAATATTCCTGCTTTTATAGCTTGGATATCATCACCAAGGCCTGGTACCATTACAACCATAGTAGTATCAGCCGCTTTAACGATATCAACCTCAGATTGTCCTACCCCTACAGTTTCTACAATAATTACATCTTTGCCAAAAGCATCCATAGCTTTTATTGCATCAGCTGTTTTATGAGATAAGCCGCCTAAGCTACCTCTTGTCCCCATACTACGGATAAAGACACCTTCATCGAGGGTTAAGCTGTTCATTCTTATACGGTCACCTAAGATAGCTCCGCCTGTGAATGGACTAGTTGGGTCAATAGCTATAATACCAACTGTTTTTCCCTGATTGCGATAAGCTCTTGCGAGTCTATCGGTAAGAGTGGATTTACCTGCACCTGGTGGGCCAGTAATACCAAGGACAAAGGCATGCCCAGTATGTGGATACAGTTTTTTCATGATTTCTACTGCAGCAGCTGTTTCATTTTCAATTGCTGTGATTGCACGAGTTAATGCTAAACGATTTCCATTTAACAATTCTTGAGCTATATCCATATAAGCACCACCTTTGATGTCAGCTCCTGTCCCTTATGCACAGAAGCCACAAATACATTTATATTAAAAATCATCTTGTCTCCTTATAGAGACTAAGAAAGACAAGATGATTTTCTTTATATTATTTAATTAATAACGTTAACTGTTAAAAATTAAGCTTCTTTTACGTGAGCTTTGATGAATTCAATAACGTCAGTTGTTGGTGTACCAGGAGTAAATACTTCTGCAATACCTGCTTCTTTAAGAGCTGGGATATCGCCTTCTGGAATAACGCCACCGCCGATGATTAATACATCGTTCATGCCTTTTTCTCTAACAAGTTTTACAACTTTAGGGAAAAGATGTGGATGAGCACCAGAAAGGATACTCATAGCAACTACATTAACGTCTTCCTGTAAAGCTGCTTCTGCAATCTGTTCAGGAGTCTGACGAAGACCTGTATAAATTACTTCAAAGCCTGCATCGCGAAGAGCACGTGCTACAACTTTTGCTCCGCGGTCATGACCATCTAAACCTGGTTTTGCTACTAATACTCTAATCATTATATTTACCTCCAAATATCTTCACTTATTAAAGATTTACATGTGCTTCATATTCGCCGAATACTTTACGCATTACGCCACAGATTTCTCCGAGAGTTGCATAAGTTTTAACGGCAGCGAGGATATGAGGCATAAGATTTTCGTTTTCATCTTTACAAGCAGCTTCTAAGTCAGCAAGAGCAGCTTCTACAGCAGCGTTGTCACGTTTAGCTTTCATAGCTTCAACTTTAGCTTTCTGTTTTTCACCAACGGAAGCGTCAACTTTGAGAAGACCTTCAACTGGTTTTTCTTCGATCTGGAATTTGTTTACGCCGACAATTGTTCTAGCACCGGATTCAACATCCATTTGCCATTTGTAAGCACTATCCTGAATTTCTTTCTGGATATAGCCTTTTTCAATTGCAGATACTGCGCCGCCAATTTCGTCGATTTTTTTGATGTAATCCCAAGCTTCTTTTTCGATTCTGTTAGTCATAGCTTCAACATAGTAAGAACCAGCAAGTGGATCTACAACATCAGCTAAACCACTTTCATATGCAACAATCTGTTGAGTACGTAAAGCGATCATTACGGATTCTTCTGTAGGAAGAGCAAGTGCTTCATCACGGGAGTTTGTATGAAGGGACTGAGTACCACCCATAACAGCAGCTGCAGTCTGTAAAGCAACACGGATAATGTTGTTGTTAGGCTGTTGAGCTGTAAGCATGGAACCAGCTGTTTGTGTATGAACACGAAGCATCATGGATTTAGCTTTTTTAGCGCCAAATCTTTCTTTCATAACTTTAGCCCAGATACGACGGGAAGCACGGAATTTTGCAACTTCTTCAAGTACGTTGTTATGAGCATTCCAGAAGAAGGAGAGACGACCTGCGAAAGCATCAACGTCAAGACCAGCTTTGATAGCTGCTTCAACGTAAGCGATACCATCAGCAATAGTGAATGCGATTTCCTGAGAAGCAGTAGAACCAGCTTCACGAATATGGTAACCGGAAATGGAGATTGTGTTCCATTTTGGTACATATTTAGAGCAATATTCAAAGATGTTAGTGATAAGACGCATAGATGGACGTGGTGGGAAGATATATGTTCCACGAGCAGCATATTCTTTAAGAATATCGTTCTGGATTGTACCTTTTAATTGATCAGCAGGTACACCCTGTTTTTCAGCAACTGCAATGTACATAGCTAAAAGTACGGATGCAGGAGCATTGATAGTCATAGAAGTGGAAACTTTACCAAGATCGATCTGATCGAAGAGGATTTCCATATCTGCTAAGGAGTCGATAGCAACACCAACTTTACCAACTTCACCTTCGGAGATGTCGTCAGTAGAGTCATAACCAATCTGAGTTGGAAGGTCAAATGCACAAGAAAGACCTGTAGCACCGGATTCAATTAAATAACGATAACGTTTGTTGGATTCTTCAGCAGTGGAGAAACCTGCATACATACGCATTGTCCAGAAACGACCACGATACATAGTAGGCTGAACACCACGAGTATAAGGATACATACCAGGGAAACCAATTTCTTCTGTGTAGTCAGTACCTTCAATGTCAAGTGGAGTATATAAACGTTGTTCTGGAAGATGTCCACGTTCTGGGAATCTTGCAACTGTTTTTTCTACACTAGCGTTATATTCAGCTAAGCCAGCTTGGATTTTTTCTTTTTCATTGCTCATAATTTTAAATTCCTCCCTAAAAAGGTTATTATTTCATTGAACCTGTTTCCATGAATTTTTCATGCCAGGACAAAGCTTCTTTAATAATATGTGGAGTTTGTGCATGTTTTGTTGCAGCTTCTGCTCTTTCCAAATAATCCATTAACATAGGTTTATAATCTGGATGAGCACATTTGTTAATAACTTCACGAGCTCTTTCGCGTGGAGCAAGACCTCTTAAGTCAGCTAAACCTTGTTCTGTAACGATGATATCTACATCATGTTCTGTATGGTCAACATGAGAGCACATAGGAACGATAGAAGAGATAAGACCGTTTTTAGCAGTAGATGCTGTAAAGAAGCAAGTGAGGTAAGCGTTTCTAGCGAAGTCACCAGAACCACCAATACCATTCATCATTTTTGTACCCATGATATGAGTGGAGTTTACATTACCATAAATATCGCATTCAATAGCAGTATTCATAGCAATAACACCAATTCTTCTTACAACTTCTGGGCTATTGGAAATTTCCTGTGGACGAAGTAAAAGATGTTTTCTATATTCTTTGATATTTTCATAGAAACGTTTTAATCCGTCTGGAGATGGAGATAATGCTGTACCAGATGCAAAGTTTAATTTACCAGCATCAATTAAGTCAAACATACCATCTTGGATAACTTCTGTATATACAGATAAGTCTTTTAAATCAGAATCAACGAAACCGCTGATTACTGCATTTGCTACATTACCTACACCAGATTGTAATGGTAAGAGATTTTTAGGCATATGACCTTTTTTAACTTCATCTTGAAGAAGTTCAATGATATATTCAGACATTTTGTGATCAGCTTCACTAATTTCGCCAAATGGACGAGTTTTATCTGTAATATCACAAGGAACAATGCATTTAATTTTATCTGGAGTGCAAGGTATGTAAGGTGTACCAATACGGTCGTTAGCCTTAACAATAGGAATTGGAAGACGATGTGGTGGATCAAGAGGCACATAAACGTCATGCATACCTTCGAGTTCTAATGGTTGGCTAGTATTAACTTCTACTATAACCATATCTGCTTGTTGAACGAAAGAAGCTGTATTACCCATAGATGTTGTTGGGATAATGTTACCTTCTTCTGTAATAGCACAAGCTTCTACGATAGCAACATCTAGTTTACCATAGAAACCATAACGTAATAACTGAGCGGATTCACTAAGATGTAAATCGCTATAAGAGATTTCACCAGAGTTTATTAAATTTCTTAATAATTTGTTAGTTTGATATGGCATACGTTTATCGATACCATTAACTTCACAAAGTGCACCATCAAGTTCTGGTCCTACAGAAGCACCTGTATATAAATTAATTTTAAATGGGTGTTCTTTCATGCGTTCAGCAAGAGCCAAAGGCACAGCTTTAGGATAACCAGATGGTGTAAATCCACTAGTTCCCACATTCATGCCTGGTTTAATTAACTCAGCAGCTTCTTGTGCACTGACAATTTTCGCATGCAAAGCTTTATTACGCACACGATCTAAAATGTCAATCATTAAAAATTCTCCTCCTTACCAAAATATATTGTTGCATTATTATGTCGTGTTCCATTATATCATTGTCTAATACGATAATCAAAGATTATTGTATCATTTATGAAATAAATTTTTTTATTATAATTTTTTATAAATCCATAGATGTGAATTATAAAAAATCAACACTCCATCTTTTAATAAATAATAACGCATATCACTAACAAAAGCATACCACTACTAGGGAAAAGCGTCAAGTTTTACTATAGGAAAAGAAAGCTATTTTCCTGTAATATAATACGACAATCTACTAAGTCCCACAGATAAATCTTCATTAACAATTTTCACATCTTCAGGGACTCTCATTTTTACAGGAGCAAAGTTCCATATTCCTTTTATATTTGCTTTAACTAATTTATCAGCGACCTGTTGTGCAAATTGAGCAGGTACTGCAATAACCCCAATATCTATCTTCAGATTTTTAGCGCAACTTTGCAAATTCATCAATGCTTTTTACTTTTACATGATTTACTGTCTTTCCAATAATATTGGGGTCATTATCAAATAATGCTACTAGATTAAAACCTAAAGCAATAAAATTTTGATAATTAGCCAAAGCCACACCTAAGTGACCAATCCCTACGATTGCAATATTCCAATGATTATCAAGCCCTAAAATCTTGCCTACATTAAATTTAAGTTCATTGACATAATAGCCAACTCCCTTTTTACCAAACTGACCAAATAAAGCTAAATCTTTTCTAATTTGCTCCGGTGTTAATTCTAATCGACGACCTAATTCATCTGATGAGATGATATCCATGCCATCATCTTGAGCCAATCTCAAAGTTCTATAATATAGTGGTAATCTATCAATAGTTGCTTTAGAAATAGTTTGTTCTTTCACTGCATTCACTCCTTTAAGGCTTGAGTTTAAATAATATTATTAATTTAATTTTTATATCCAGAAACTACAATTCCTGAAAATAGCCATACAAGCATAGATAATTCTGTATTAAACATTACATAATCTGTAAAACCATTTAATGCCAATGCAGATAAACCTAAGCCTATGCCTAAAAACATAGCTTTAACCAATATATCTAATTTCATAACCTGTGCTTTAAAGGCTTTGTAAATTACACCAAAGAAACAAACCATATAACTTGCAAAACCAAATAAACCAATTTCAGCCATAAAATTCAAATACATATTATGTGCATGTACAATTTTTATAAAATTCCCCTGCATATAATAATCATAATTAGGATAAACCATAAAATATGAACCCCAACCTATGCCCAATAATGGGTGGTCTAAAATCATTGCTATAGTACTTTCCCAAAAAGCAAGACGCATTTCTGAAGATGTATCCATTTTCGTAAAAATAGATGTCATTCTATCCACTAAAGTTGCATCTGAAAGCAATAAGATGACAGCTAATCCTATCAATGCTAATAATACTTTTCGATTATATAAAATACTGTAGACAAAGATTACTAAGGCAATACTTAGACAAGCCCCTCTAGCATATGTCAAGGTCAAACAAAAGGCTGTTAAACAAAATAAAACTGCGATTACAATGCGAACGATTTTATGTTTTATCAATAAAAACATTCCAGCCATCAAGCCTAACATCAAATCAAAGTAGCCACCTAATAAATTAGGATTTTGCCATGTGGAAAATACTCTCGTTTTTAATCCAGGAAACATTGCTCCATCAGTCCATACTATTTGCTCAGAAGTTAGTCCTATACCTAAAAATGCTTGCATAAAACCATATATTACAACAATAAATAAAGATAAACTTATACAGCTTAAAAATACTTTTAATTGTCCTATATTTTTTAAATCTATACTTTGCACAACTAAGTAATATGTAAGTACATATCGACCAACTAAATTATAGCAATTGTAAAAACTAAATGCTGAATCTGGTGATACTAAAACGGATAAAAAAGATATAATCACAAAAATCATAATGGGAAAATCAAGTATTGTACGTTTCCATTCAAAAAATCCCTTAAATGATTTATAGGCAAAAACACCCCAGCCAGCTACTAACAATAGACTTGATACAACATAGGAAAAAGGTAACATTGTTGCCATAGCTATAACAATGTAAAACATCAATCGTTTACAATCATTATTCAATCTATTTTTTTTTAAATATATCCACCTATACACCTACTACTCTAAAAGCTAAAAATACCTTTACTAAAATCATGCTTCATTGACTAAAATATTTCTCAGTTCACCTGTCAAATATAAAGAACCTGTTATACATAAAACTTTATCTTTACCTGCCCACTGACGAGCTAAAGTTAAAGCTTCTTGCATATTATTAAAAGTCTCTACACGATGATTTGATATCTTACTTGCAATATATTCAGGAGAAGCTTTTCTTTCTGAATTTGGAGTAGTTATAACGATTTCATCATCATCACGCAATAAATCAATAAGCATAGTATCTATGTCTTTATCTTTTAATATACCTAAAAGAATAACTCTTTTTTCATTTGGATAATATTTATCTAAATTTTGACGAAGTATCATCATACCAGCTGGATTATGAGCGCCATCTACTATGCAAATCTGTCCATCAAAATTAAATACTTCAAAACGTGCTGGCCATTTTGCTAACGACAAACCAGCAATAATATTTTCTCTAGTAATACGCTCATCATTATTGCCTAAGATGCTAGCTGTCATAATAGCTAAAGAGCTATTTTCTATCTGATGATCGCCTAGTAATTTTAATTTATAATTAAAATTAACTCCTAATAATTCAGAGCTAAATTTCAATTCTTGATACTGTCCATCAAAATTCACAAACATAGCTGAAAAATCATTATTTGCTATGAAAATATCAGCATTTTTTTCTTCAGCTGTTTGATTGATTTATATCTAATGGTATATCTTTTGCTGCTGTAACCACAGGTACACCATCTTTTATGATACCAGCTTTATGCTTTGCTATACCTTCTAATGTTCCTCCACATAAATGAGCATGTTCAAATGCTACATTTGTGATAACACTAATTTCTGGTTTTACTACATTAGTTGAATCTAATAATCCACCTAATCCAACTTCAATGACAGCATATTCTACTTTATTAATCGCAAAATACAAAAATGCCGCTGCTGTAATAACTTCGAATTGAGTTGGTGACTCTTCACCATCTTCAACCATTTTATCTACAAAGACTTTAACAGCACTAATACAATCAGCAAAATCTTCTTCACTTATTGGCTTACCATCAATTTGAATACGTTCTGTATATGATACTAAATGAGGTGAAATATACAGACCTGTTTTAATATTAGATGTTGTTAAAATACTAGATAACATAGAACTTGTTGAACCTTTTCCATTAGTTCCTGTTATGTGTATAGTTTATATCTTGTTTGTGGATTGTCTAAATAAGTTACCAATTGTTTAATGCGA
>ENA-OQDC01000865-OQDC01000865.1-human-gut-metagenome-genome-assembly--contig:-NODE-865-length-18403-cov-3.870158_pt1 | contig 18403 bp, 20 predicted proteins | sample MGYA00242770_ERZ504601 | MGnify/ENA primary metagenome ERZ504601 (study PRJEB26092, sample SAMD00036305) | human gut metagenome | host: Homo sapiens | study: EMG produced TPA metagenomics assembly of...
CAGGTTATTGGAGTGGGTGATTCATTCTTAATTGACAAGATGGTTAACTCCTGACGGTCCCGCCGCTGTGAAGGCCTTGTGTCTAAGTCAGCAGTCAGCCATGCTTTATTCTGAATCCACGGGTGATGGAGGCAGTTGGTTGCTAATTGCATGGAATAATTGTCATTAGTTAATTCTGTCTTTATGGCTTTTGTCGGATTCGGCAGAAGTCTTTTTTATTATTGATAATCCCTACCATATGGGAAAATTAATTGTGAAGGAGCTGCACTTTGGAAGAATATCAGTTTTCGCAAGGAAAGGTTTTGCGTTGTGGTTATACTACCGGCAGCTGTGCAACGGCCGCATCTAAGGCAGCAGCTACAATGTTGCTGACGGGCGAGCGCGTTGAAACTGTGCGTATTGACACTCCCAAGGGTATTGTGCTTGACCTTGAGCCTTTGGATGTAGAGATGACTCCGGATTACGTCAGCTGCGCAATCCGCAAGGATTCCGGTGACGATCCTGATGATACTAACGGTGTACTGGTTTATGCCAAAGCCGAAAGGACTGACGGCAGTGGTGTTGAGCTGGAAGGCGGCGTAGGCGTTGGCAGGGTGACTAAGCCCGGTTTGGCGTGTGCTGTCGGCGGACCGGCGATTAATCCCACGCCGCGTAGAATGATTACGCAGGAGGTTGGCAAGGCTATGGAGGCTGCCGGTTATAACGGCGGCATGAAGCTGACGATTTCTATTCCTGCGGGTGTAGAAATTGCCAAGAAAACCTTTAATCCCCGTCTCGGTATTATCGGCGGCCTGTCGGTTTTAGGAACAAGCGGCATTGTAGAGCCTATGAGTGAAAAGGCGCTGATTGAAACGATGTATGTGGAAATCAGAGCGCAGAAGGCACGCGGTAATAAAAATCTGCTGGTGTTCTTCGGCAACTACGGCGAGGATTTTACCCGCGACGAAATGAAGCTGGACCTTGAAGGTCATGTTACCTGCAGTAACTTTGTGGGTGAGCTTTTGGATTATGCTGTTTACTGCGGCTTTGAAACCTTGCTGCTTATCGGTCATTCCGGTAAGCTGGTGAAGGTGGCGCAGGGCGTAATGAATACACATTCCAAGTACGCGGACTGCCGCACGGAGTTATTTGCTCTGGAGGCGATGTTCCACGGAGCTTCGGTGGAGGTAGGACGTGAAATTTACGGCTGCCTTACTACCGATGAGGTGACCAAGGTTCTGAAACGGGAGCAAATCTTTGAGCCTGTGATGGACAAGGTTACGGAAAAAATTGATTTTTACATGCAGCATAGAGTGCATGGCAAAATAAAAACGGCTGCTTTGATGTTTTCCAATGTTTATGGCATTTTGGGCAAGACCAAGTACGCAGACGAATTAATCCAGCTACATAAGCAAAAAGGAGTATGAGAGAATGAGAGGCAAACTTTATAGTGTTGGTATCGGTCCCGGAGACCCGGAATTAATGACCCTGAAGGCTGTACGCCTGTTGAAGGAATGTGACGTTGTTGCATTGCCTAAGGGAGATACCGACGTAATGACGGCTAAGGAAATCGTTAATCACGTAGTAGATCTTGATGCAAAACCCCAGCTTATTATTTATATGCCTATGACTAAGGACATGGCAGCAATGGACAAGGCACACCGCGAGGGTGCCGATGCTATTGAAAAGCTGCTTGATGAAGGCAAAAACGTTGTGTTCATCACTCTTGGCTGTCCTACCGTATATGCAACCTGCATTTACGTTCATAAGCTGGTGCTGAAGGATGGCTATGATGCAGAGCTGGTTGCAGGCGTAACCTCTATCTGCGCTGTTGCAGCTAAGCTGAATACTTCCCTGTGCGAAAGAGCGGAACCGCTGATTGTTCTGCCCGGCAGCTATAAACAGTCCGCAGCATTCCTGGACGGCCCCGGCAACAAGGTGCTGATGAAATCCGCAAGTGAAATCGGCCGTGTAGTTGACGAGCTGCGCGAGCGTAAGCTCATTAAAAATTCCGGTATGGTTGAAAGATGCGGCCTGCCGGGCGAAAAAATCTATCGTAACCTTGAAGAAGTAGATCCTAAGAGCAGCTATTTCTCTGTAATATTGGTTAAAGAAAAGGAGTTTGATGAATAATGATCTATTTTATTGGTGCTGGTCCCGGTGCAGCTGATTTAATTACTGTAAAAGGTAAAGAGCTTTTGGAAAAGGCTGACCTGGTTATTTACGCAGGCTCCCTTGTTAACCCGGAACTGCTGAAATACTGCAAACCGGAATGTACTATTATGAACAGTGCAACCATGACCTTGGAAGAGGTTATTGCTGCTATGGTTCCCGCAGCTCAGGCTGGCCAATTGGTTGTACGTCTGCACACCGGCGACCCCAGCGTTTACGGTGCACATCGCGAGCAGATTGACCTGTTGCGCAGCTACAACCTTGACTACGAGGTTGTTCCGGGAGTAAGCTCCTTCTGCGCTGCTGCTGCTTGCCTGAAGGCTGAATACACTCTGCCGAACGTAAGCCAATCTGTTATTATCACCCGTATGGAAGGCCGTACTCCGGTTCCGAGCCACCAGAAGATTGCCGACTATGCTGCCCACAAGGCAACCATGGTTATCTTCCTGAGCAGCGGTATGCTGGAAAAACTGCAGACCGAGCTCGTAAGAGGCGGTTACAGAAACGATACTCCGGCTGCTATTGTTTACAAGCATCCTGGCCGGATGAAAAGGTTATCCGCTGCACCGTTGGTACTTTGGCGGAAAACGCTGCTAAATACGGTATCAACAAAACTGCGCTGATTACCGTCGGCGGCTTCCTGGGCAACGCTTACGACCGCAGCGAGCTGTACAACCCGACCTTCGCTCACGGCTTCCGTGAAGCAGACCCGACTAAACTGGACGTTAAGCCCGAGGTTAAATAAGCTATGCGCGCGGCTATATTTTCCTTTTCGGCGCGTGGCGCGGAGCTGAGCAAAAAGGTTGCCGAATATCTGCACAGCATCGGTTATGAAACGGAGCTGCAGACTGTAGCGAAGTATGCGGAGCAGACGGGCATTGCCCCGATGCTGCCGGACCATAACGGTGCCTGCGCAGCTGTTTTCAACAAATGTCAGGCGTTGGTATACGTCGGCGCTGTGGGTATTGCAGTGCGTACTATCGCACCCTTTATCAAAAGCAAGCTGACGGACCCTGCTGTTATTTCGGTAGACGAGCGCGGCAGCTTTGTTATTCCTCTGCTTGCAGGTCACATCGGGGGAGCCAATGAGCTTTCGCGTTGTCTGGCGGCAGCACTGGGTGCAACTGCCTGCGTGACTACGGCGACGGATGTCAACGGCCTTTTCGCTGTTGACGAATGGGCGGCCCGCAACCGCATGGTGCTGTGCTCTTTGGCAGCAGCCAAGGATTTTGCTGCAGCACTGGTGGGGGATGAAAAGGTAGGTCTGTATTATGATAAGGAATTTCAGCTTACAGGTTCGCTGCCCAAGCTGGTAGTTGAGGACAGCAGTTTGCCTGTCGGCATGGCTGTTACACTGCAAAAGCATTTGCAGCCGTTTGCTACTACGGTGCGCCTGCTTCCTAAGATTGTGCATCTGGGAATCGGCTGCCGTCGCAATACGCCTTTGGAAAATATTGAAGCTTTGGTACTGCCGGAGCTGGAAAAGCTGCAGCTGGACAAGCGTTCCGTTGTGGCAATCGCAAGCGTAGATTTGAAAAAAGACGAGCAGGGTTTACTGGCATTTGCCAAAAAATATAACTTTGCTGCTAATTTCTATTCAGCCGATGAATTGAACAGCGTAGCAGGCGATTTCACGCCGTCGGCCTTTGTGCAGAGCGTAGTTGGTGTAAGCAACGTATGCGAGCGCAGTGCTGTAAAAGACAGCAAGGGTGGCAGGCTGCTGCTGCGCAAGACAAGTCTGAATGGTGTAACTCTGGCTGTTGCAGCCGAAAACCTGGTCCTGGATTTTGCCAGAACTGGATTGAAGACTGATTAAGGAGACGAGATAATGGGTAAATTATTTGTTGTGGGCCTTGGCCCCGGCGGCGTAGAGCAAATGACCAAAAGAGCTTACGACGCACTGAAGTCCTGCGATGTTATTGCAGGCTACAATGTATACGTTAACCTGATTAAGGAAGATTTCAAGGAGAAGGAATTCCTCTCCAACGGCATGCGTAAAGAGGTTGACCGCTGCAAGCTGGCTCTGGATGAAGCTCTGAAGGGCAAAACCGTTGCTATGATTTCCAGCGGCGACGCAGGCGTTTATGGCATGGCCGGCATTATGTGTCAGGTTGCCAAGGATCATCCCGAAATTGAGATTGAGGTTGTTCCCGGCATTACCGCAGCATGCTCCGGCGCTGCTGTATTGGGTGCACCGCTGATCAGTGACTTCTGCCTGATTTCCCTCAGCGATTTGCTGACTCCGTGGGAAAAAATCGAGAAGCGTCTTGACTGCGCTTCCAAAGGTGATTTCTGCATCTGCCTGTATAACCCCTCCAGCCACAAGCGTCATGATTACCTGCAAAAGGCTTGCGATATCATGCTGAAAAATCAGCCGGGTACTATTCCTGCAGGCATTGTACGCAACATCGGCCGCGATGGTCAGGACTTTGAACTGACTACTCTGGCAGAGCTGCGCGATAAACAGGTAGATATGTTCTCTACCGTTATTATCGGCAACACCCAGACCGAAGTAATCAATGGCCGTATGGTAACCCCGCGTGGTTACAAGCTGGCATGAAACCGGTAATCTGGCTTATCGGCGGTACCAGTGAGGGACGCCGCCTTATTAAGGAGCTGGCTAAGCTGCCGGTGGAGCTGTATGTTTCTGTTGCTACGGATTACGGTGCATCTTTGATTGAGCCGCAGCCGGGAATGACCGTCATGGCAGAGCGTATGGACCTTGCAGCTATGCGTGCCTTTATTCGTGAGCATCGTCCTGCCTGCGTTATCGACGCTACGCATCCTTATGCTACCGTTGTTACGGCAACGGTGCAGGAGGCCTGCAGCACCGAGCAGGTTGAATATCTGCGTCTGGTGCGTCCGTCGGGCGAGGGTGGCGATTATATTACCGTTCACGATTTTGCGGAAGCAGTTGAGCTTCTGAATCATCTGGACGGCGGCATCTTCCTGACTACCGGAAGCAAGAATCTGCCGGACTTCACCGCTGTGCATGATTACGCCGAGCGTATCGTTCTGCGTATCCTGCCGCTGGAAAGCAGTCTGCAGATTGCCTTGAAGCTTGGTTATAAGCCTGCGCATATTATCTGTATGCAGGGACCGTTCAGCAAGGAGCTGAATGTTGCTATGCTGAAAAAGTATGGCAGCAAGTTCATGGTGACCAAGGATTCCGGTGCTGTCGGCGGCTTTGATGAAAAGGTGGAGGCAGCGGCTGCTGCCGGCGCCAAGCTGATAGTCATTGGTCGTGCACAGGAGGAAACCGGTGCCGGCTATAGTGAGATTGTTGATTACCTAAAGCAGCATTTTGCTGCCGGTAATTGATATAAATAAAAAGGAGGCTTGCTTCCTATGTCGCAAAAATTGCGCGTAAACATCGTCGGTATCGGCCCCGGTAACCCCGATTTGCTGACCGGCGAAGCACGTCAGGCTATTGCTTCAAGTAATATCCTGATTGGCGACAAACGCATGCTGGCTGCTTTTGCAGACAGCAGCAAAACTGTATATGATACAATCAAAACTGCTGCTATTGCTGAGATTGCAGCGCAGGCACAGCCTGATAAGGATGTGCTGGCGGTGCTGGTTTCCGGTGATGTAGGCTTTTTCAGCCTCGCCAAAACCATCAGCGGTAAGCTGCCGGATTGTGAATGTGTCCGCTACTGCGGCATCAGCAGCCTGGTGTATTTTTCCTCCAAGCTGCAGCTGTCCTGGGATGACGCCAAAATCGTCAGCATGCACGGACGCACACAAAACCTGGTAGCGGCAGTTGCCCGTAACAAAAAAGTATTTTCCTTGACCGGCGGAGAAAATTCTCCGCAAAAAGCTGTGCGCACAGCTGTGCGAGCATGGTCTTAGCCAGGTTCAGGTCTTTGTAGGTGAAAACCTGTCGTATCCCGAAGAAAAAATTTACCAGCGGTACGGCGGAAGAAATTAGTGCCTTGGATTTCCCGTCCTTGTCCGTAATGATGATTTTGAACGAGGATGCGCAAAGCTTTACTTCTACCGTACACGGCCTTGCCGATGACCTGTTCCAGCGCAGCAAGGTGCCCATGACCAAACAGGAGGTACGCAGCGTATCGATGTCCAAGCTGCAGCCGAAGGCTACAGATATTATTTATGACATCGGCGCCGGTACAGGCTCCTGCTCCATTGAGCTGGCTCTGCTTGCCAGCCGTGGTAAGGTTTGGGCCTTTGAGCGCAACCCTGTTGCCGTTGAGCTCCTCGGAAAGAACAAGGCCTTATTTGGCGTTGACAATCTGGAGGTTATTGCCGGTGAGGCTTTGGAAAATATTAAAGCTATGCCTGCTCCCGATTGTGTTTTCGTAGGCGGCAGCGGCGGCGATTTGTGTGAAATGCTGGATGTAATTTATGCCAAGAACAGTGACTGCCGTGTTGTAATCAATGCCATTACGGTAGAAACTCTGGCAGAGGTTGCTGCTTATTACAAGGAGCATCCTGCTTACAGTCTGGAAATCGTCAATGTGTTTGTAGCGCGCAGCAAGCATCTGGGCAGCTACAACCTGATGATGGCACAAAACCCTGTATATGTAATGACTGCATTGAAGAAGGAAGATTAACATGGCTGAAGTAAAAGTTCCACGTTTTATGATCAGTGCTCCCGGTAGCGGCAGCGGCAAGACTACTATTGTCTGCGGCCTGCTGAAGGCGCTGATGGAAAAAGGGCTGTCTGTGGCAGCCTTCAAATCAGGACCTGATTATATTGACCCGATGTTTCATTCTCGTGTTATCGGAGCAAAATCCCGCAATCTGGATCTGTTCATGCTGGGGCAGTCTACAACCCGTTATCTGGTGGCAAAAAATGCATGCCAGGCGGATGTAGCTGTCTTTGAAGGAGCGATGGGCTTTTACGACGGCATGGGTAAAACCACGGAAGCCAGTGCTTACGAGCTGGCCTGCACCTGCGATGTTCCGGTAGTATTGGTAGTTAACGGCAAGGGAGCCGCCTTATCCATTGCTGCGACCATCAAGGGCTTTAAGGAATTTCGCAGCGACAGCCATATCGTCGGCGCTATTCTAAACAATGTTAATCCGATGAGCTATCTTTTCTATAAGGATGTAATTGAACGCGAAACCGGTGTGAAGCTTTTAGGCTACTTCCCGGTGATGCAGGATTGTAACTTTGAAAGCCGTCATTTAGGCCTAGTTACAGCCGAGGAAATAGGAGATTTGCAGAATATAGTTGCCAAGCTGGCAGCGCAGGCAGCCAAATCTGTTGATTTGGACGGCCTGCTGCAGGTAGCGGCACAGGCCGCACCGCTTGCATATGACGAGGTAAGCCTTGAACCCATCGGACGTATGCGTGTGGCAGTCGCTATGGACAAAGCCTTCTGTTTCTACTATCAGGACGCACTAGACCTCTTAGCTGAGCTGGGTGCGGAGCTCGTACCCTTCAGCCCGATAGCTGATGCGCATCTCCCGGAGAACATCAGCGGCCTTGTATTGGGCGGAGGCTATCCTGAGCTTTACGCACAGCAATTAGCGGATAACAAAACGCTGCTGCAGGAGCTTAAAACCGCCATCGACGGCGGTATGCCTTGTTTTGCGGAATGCGGTGGCTTCATGTATCTGCTGGAGCATTATCGTGATGGCGACAAGCAGTACAGCTGGGTTGGTGCATTGAAGGGCGAATCGGCCATGACTAAAAAGCTGACGCGCTTCGGTTATGTGCATCTGACGGCGCAGCAGGATAATCTGCTGTGTCCTGCCGGCGGTACAATCAACGGACATGAGTTCCATTACTCCGACAGCACCAACAATGGTGCAAGCTTTATAGCTGCCAAGGCTTCCGGCCGCGGCAGCTGGGAATGCGCGAATACAACACCGACACTTTATGCCGGTTATCCGCACATCCACCTGTGGGGCAATCCTGAATTTGCCCGCAGCTTTATCAAACAATGTGCAGCGTATGCTGCTAAATAGCAGTCGACAGACTGCTGAAAAGGGGAGTTTGCTTAGATGATGACCTTAGGCGCAATTGTAGCAGGTTTTATTTTAGATTTGATTTTCGGTGACCCGCATTGGTTGCCGCATCCAATCTGCTTAATTGGCAATTTAATAGGATTTCTGGATAAAAAACTGCGGCGTATGCTTGCTCCCGGCGAGACAGCATTACTGCTCGGCGGTGCCTTGATGGTAATAATCGTTCTGGTTCTTACCTTTGCCGTGCCGTTTGCTGTGCTGACGTTGGCGGAACAGGTTAACCCCTGGCTGCGTTTTGCTCTGGAAACTGTTATGTGCTACCAGATTTTTGCTACAAAATGTCTGCGTGACGAAAGCATGAAGGTATACACAGCCCTGAAGGATAACGATCTTGTGGATGCAAGACTGAAGCTTTCCTGGATCGTTGGGCGTGATACAAAAGAACTTGATGCTGCAGAGGTGACTAAGGGTGCAGTAGAAACCGTTGCGGAAAATACTGCCGACGGCATCATCGCTCCGATGTTCTATATGTTTATCGGCGGCGCTCCTCTGGCCTTTTTGTATAAAGGAATCAATACTATGGATTCCATGGTCGGTTATAAAAATGACACGTATCTTTATTTTGGACGCTGTGCTGCCAAGCTCGATGATTTGGCCAATCTGATTCCCGCGCGTATTACCGGTCTGGTAATGATTGTGGCATCTTATTTCCTTAATCTTGATGCCAAGAGAGCGTGGAAGACATTCTGGCGCGACCGCTATCATCATCTCAGTCCTAATTCCGCAATGACGGAATCAGTTACGGCCGGTGCCTTGAACATCCAGCTCGGCGGCGATCATTTTTATTTCGGTAAGCTTGTCCACAAGGAAACAATCGGCGATGACATTCGTCCGGTGTGCCCCGAGGATATAGTTACCACCAACAACTTACTTTATATGACGGCTGTTCTCAGCCTGTTGCTGTTTTCTCTGATTTATCTGGTTAACAGTCTTATTTTGAAATGAAGCAGGTAGAAGATGATGTATAAATACGAACACGGCGGAGATATCTATACGGAAAAGCTGACCAAGGATGGTCGCTCCTTCGTAGATTATTCTGCCAATATCAATCCTCTTGGCCTGCCGCTTGGTATAAAGCAGGCCGTTCAACAGGCTTTAAAGCTTTGTATCAACTATCCTGATCCCTTCTGCCGCGAGCTGGCAGAGGTGACAGCAAGTTATCTGCAGCTGCCGCAGGAGTACATTTTCTTCGGTAACGGTGCGGCCGATGTGCTGTTCCGTCTGGCGCTGGCCTTGAAGCCCGGACGTGCACTATTATTGGCACCTACCTTTGCCGATTATGAAAAGGCTCTGCGTACGGTAGACTGCAAAAATAAGCTATTATAATCTGCAGGAAGGCACGTGATTTTGCTGCTGACAATGATATTGTCGATGCGTATTACGCCCGATACAGATCTGGTTGTTATCTGTAATCCCAATAATCCTACCGGCCAGCTGACGAGCCGTGAGCTGCTGGTGCATGATTCTCGACAAATGCCGTCTGGTAGGAGCCCATCTTTTTGATAGATGAATGCTTTATGGATTTTGTCAGTGAGGAAAAGGCCTTCAGCATGCGTGATCTGCTGGCGACCTATCCTGAGCTGGTTATCCTTAAGGCCTTCACGAAAACCTTTGCGATGCCCGGCATTCGCTTAGGCTACTGCCTCAGCGGCAGCAGTGAACTGCATACAGCGCTGCATCAGAGCGGTCAGGACTGGAACGTTTCCATTCTGGCGCAGGAGGCAGGCAAGGCTGCTTTAAAGGAGCACGAATATCTGGCCAAATCCTTTAAGCTGATTGAGCAGGAGCGCAGCTATCTGCGTAACCGGCTTGCGGCTTTGGGTGCCAAGGTATACGGCTCGGAGGCCAACTATATTTTCTTTTATCTGCCGCAGCCGGAAAATCTTCCGGAGCTGTTGCATGAGCGTGGCTATCTGATACGTTCATGCGCCAACTACCACAATCTGCAGGCAGGCTATTACCGTATCGCGGTCAAAACGAGAGTGCAGAACCGCGGTCTAATTAAAGCACTTAAGGAAGCAATAAAAACATGCGCTCTTTATTAGTATTAATTGATGGCTTAGGTGATTCCCCGATCCCTGCATGGCAGGGACAGACTCCCTTTGAGCACGCAGTGCATCCTGCGATGGATGCGCTGGCTGCTTCCGGGACACTTGGGAGCCTCAGCATATGTGAAAATGACATCATTCCCGAAAGCTGCAGCTGTATTCTGCGGCTTCTGGGTGTAGATAAAAAGGATATACCGCACAACCGTGCTTATCTGGAGCTGTTGGCGCACAATCGTGATATTTCCGAATACGAAATGGTGCTGCGCTGCAATCTGGCTGCTGTCGATGCATCCGGCCGTCTTGCTGCCTTTAACGGGCAGGGGCTTACGCCGCTGGAGATGCAGCAGGCTGCCAAACAGTGTGACGGTATCCTTAAAGATATAGAGTTTATTCATTTATCCGAATACCGTAATCTTTTAGTGATGAACAGGGAAGCAAGCGTGCTGGACTGCAAAGTACAGCCGCCGCACGAAAGTGTAGGCGAGGATGTAAACGGACTGCTGCAGGAGCTACGTAGCCAATCTCTGTCCATTAACTATTTTTTGCAGGAGTCGGCAAAACGGTTGCAGCCCTTTGCTCGCGACGGCCTGCAGTACATCCTCTATCCCTGGGGACCTTCAGCCCGTCAGGGACTACCTTCCTTCAGCGGTCTGCACGGACTGCGCGGCGGGGCGGTGTGCAAGGCGGAGATTGTCATCGGCATTGCCAAAGCCTTGGGCATGGATGTAATAACACCGCCGAATGCAACCGGCGATGTGGATACTGATATTATGGCGAAGGCCGAGGCAACGCTTGCTATGCTGCAGCAGGATGATTTCGTTATTGCGCATTTCAACGGCAGTGACGAGGCTGCCCACCGTTATGATTATCAGGGCAAGGCTGATTTTATCAGTAGGATAGATACCAAGTTTTTACAGACCATTGCAGCAAAGTATCATGAACCACTGAAGCTCGTCATCTGCGGCGACCACGTTACCAGCTCGGTAACAGGCAAGCACGGTGACGGCTGCACGCCTGTGATTGCAGGCTATCTTAATACCACAGGTCACAGTATCCGGCTGCAAAGCTATCGTGACATACTGGACTTTTTGATGAAAGAGAGTGATTAAAGTGGCAAAAGCACTTATGATAGTAGGTACCATGTCAAATGCAGGCAAGAGCCTGGTAACAGCAGGTTTATGCCGTGTATTCAATCAGGACGGCTACAAGGTAGCACCGTTCAAATCCCAGAACATGGCGCTGAATTCCTTTATCACCGCCGAGGGTGCGGAAATGGGACGTGCGCAGGTTGTGCAGGCTGAAGCAGCCAACATTGAACCCAGCGTACTGATGAATCCTATTCTGCTGAAGCCTACCAGCGACAGCGGTTCCCAGGTTATTGTCAACGGTGAGGCAATCGGTACCATGAAGGCCGGCGAATATTATGCAATGAAGCATACCTTGCGCCCGGAGGTACAGAAGGCGTTTGATACGCTGGCTTCCAAATTCGATATCGTCTGCATCGAGGGTGCTGGCAGCCCGGCGGAAATCAACATCAAAAAGGACGATTTTGTCAACATGGGCATGGCTAAAATGGCCAAGGCTCCTGTGCTGCTGGTAGCAGATATTGACCGTGGCGGCGTTTTTGCTTCCATCTACGGCACACTGATGCTGTTGGAGGATGACGAAAGAGCCATGGTTAAGGGTGTTATCATCAACAAGTTCCGTGGTGACGTAGAAATCCTGCGCCCCGGCCTGAAGATGATCGAAGAAAAAACAGGCGTACCTATCGTAGGCGTGCTGCCGATGCTGAAGGTTGATATCGAGGACGAGGACAGCCTCTCCGAGCGTATCAGCGGCCGCAGCGAGGTTAAGCTGGTTGATATTGCGGTTGTACGCATTCCGCGTATGTCTAACTATACAGACTTCAACGTATTCGAGCTGATTCCCGGCGTATCCCTGCGCTATGTAACCAGTGTACGCGAGTTGGGCCAGCCGGATATGATTATTATCCCCGGTACCAAAAATACCACCGGCGACCTGAAATGGCTGCGCCAGAGCGGTATGGAGGCTGCTATTTTGAAGCATGCTAACAGCGGTACCGTAGTGTTCGGTGTCTGCGGCGGTTATCAGATGCTGGGCAAGCAGATTTCCGACCCGTACGGCGAAGAGGACGGCACAGGCAAAGCCAACGTTACTCCCGGCATGGGCCTGTTGGACATCGAAACAACCTTTATTGAAAAGAAACGTACCATCCAGATGGCCGGCAAATTCGGTCAGGTACAGGGCATCTTCTCCGCATTGAGCGGTTTGCCTCTCTATGGCTATGAGATTCACTCCGGCGTAACCGAATTCCCTGAAGAGAAGGCACTGACCTCTATCAGTCCGATTCACGAAAACGGTGAAATTATGGCCGAGGGCTCTCAGAACACCGAGGGCAAGCTCAATGTTTACGGCACTTATGTACATGGCGTTTTTGATGGCGATGGCATTGCTGTGAAGATTGTCGAAGCGCTGCTGGCTAAGAAGGGCAAAAAGATGGAGGACATCCAGACCATCAACTTTGCGGAATACAAACGTCAGCAATACGATATTCTTGCCGACAGCATCCGCGAAAACCTGGATATGAAGAAAATTTATGAGATTTTGGAAGCAGGTGTCTGAATGAAAGATGGTGGGCTGATTCATATTTACTGTGGCGATGGCAAGGGAAAAACCACTGCTGCTATGGGACTTTCAATCCGCTGCGCAGGCCATGGCAACCATGTGCTGATTGTTCAGTTCCTCAAAAGCAGACCGACAGGCGAGCTTACAAGCCTGGCACTGCTCCCGAATATTGAGGTAATGCGCGGCAAGGAAACCAAGAAATTCACTTTCCAGATGAACGATGAGGAAAAGGCAGAGGTTAAGCGCGAGCATATGGTGCTTTTCGATAAGGTTAAGCAAAAATGCGCCAACGAGCATATCGATCTGCTGATTTTCGACGAAATCATCGGTGCCTGCAACACCGGCGTTTTTGACCAGGTTGCTTTAGTAGAGTTTCTGAAGAACAAGCCGCAGGAGCTGGAGGTTGTTATGACAGGCCGTAATCCGGCGCCTGAGCTGGTGGAGCTGGCTGATTATGTATCTGAAGTCTGCATGCGCAAGCACCCCTTCAAAAGAGGTATTCCGGCGCGTGTAGGCATTGAAAAATAAGGCTTCGGCCTTGCAGCATATGTTAAGAAAGGTAGTGTAAAATAATGCATTTACAAAATGTTTTACCCGCTGACATTGAAAAACGCAGTATGGAAATTATTGGCGAGGAATTAGGCCAAATTCATATTGATGAGGAGAAAATTGATATCGTTAAGCGTGTTATCCATACCTCCGCTGATTTTGATTATGCCCGCAATATGCTGTTCTCCGACGGCGTAGTAGAGAAGGCGCTGGCTGCACTGCAAAAGGGTGCTACCATTGTTACCGATACCAATATGGCCTGCACCGGCATCAACAAAATGGGCCTGGGCAAGCTGGGCGCAAAGGCTGTCTGCTTCATGGCAGATCCCGATGTTGCAGCACGCGCTAAGGAAGCAGGTTCCACCAGAGCCGCTGCCTGCATGGAAAAGGCCTGCACCATCGAAGGCCCGGTAATTATTGCTGTAGGCAACGCACCGACCGCACTGGTTCGTCTGGACGAGCTGGTTAAGGAAGGCAAAATTAAACCGGAGCTGGTTATCGGCGTTCCTGTTGGCTTTGTAAATGTTGTGGAATCCAAGGAAATCATCATGAAGACCGGTATTCCTTATATTGTTGCCCGCGGCCGCAAGGGTGGCAGCAACGTTGCCGCAGCAATTTGCAATGCGCTTATCTATAAGCTGACACGTAAATAATTGTAAGTAATTAAGAATGATTATAGCTGAAATCGTAGCTAAAGATACAATTTCAGAGCCAAATTTTGACAAAATAGTAAAATCATTTTCAATTACTTGACAAATCAGTTTATATGTTATAGGATAAATTCTGTAACGTATGACTGCTGATTCATTGATGAAACAGTGCTTTTTTAGCACTGTTTTTTTCAAGCGTTGCAAAGCTGTTAGAAAATTAGAAAGAATAGCAATATTAGCTTGATTCTTACGGTTTTGTGTGATAAAATAAAATGAAGGTATTTTTAGATTATGGACACTACAGTTAATAACTATCCGGAAAGGTTTTTAACTTATCTGGAGGTTGAAAAAAATTGTTCTCAGCATACGATTGAAAGCTATCAAAAGGATTTGGCTGCCTTTGCGGAGTTTATGCTGCGCAGAAACAAGCAGAATTTTTTCTGGCAGCAGACAGGTCCTTTGGATGTGCGTGGCTATCTCGCAGAGCTTAACGAAAAGCAGTATGCGCGCAGGACGATTGCCCGCAGGATATCTGCACTGCGTTCCTTTTTTAAATACCTTGTGCGTGAAGCGGTTATTGAATATAGTCCGCTGACAAAGGTGCGCACGCCAAAGTTGGAAAAAAAGCTGCCGGCTTTTTTAGACGAAATTGAAATCAACGAGCTGTTGGCGATGCCCGATAAAAGTAAGGTATTGGGTATTCGTGATCAGGCGGTGCTGGAGATGCTTTATGCTACCGGCTGCCGTGTATCCGAGCTGGTAGGGCTTACTCTGGAAAGAGTAGACCTGAGCAACCGCTTCGTGCTTCTGCTCGGCAAGGGTAATAAGGAAAGGGTTGTGCCGGTAGGCCACACCTGCTGTGCTGCGTTAAGCACATATTACCATGTACGACAGCAGCTGATGCTTCAATATCAGCAGGAGCATGACTTCATTTTCGTCAATAACCGTGGTGGTAGGCTCACGGACCGCAGTGTAAGGCGTATTTTAGAGAAATATATAAATATGCTGGCTATCCATAAAAATGTCAGTCCGCATACTATACGCCATTCCTTCGCAACGCATCTTTTAGAGCATGGTGCCGATTTGCGTTCGGTACAGGAGCTTTTAGGACATGCGAATTTATCAACAACGCAAATTTATACGCACGTTTCAAATGAACATGTGACGAATGTTTACAAGAAGAATCATCCAAGAGCATAATTTTTTTTGAGGAGGGCAAAATCATGAAATTGTTGGAAAAGACCAGAAAGATTAACAAGCTTTTACAAAAAGGGAAGATAAGGTTGAGTTTAACGCTATGCAAAAGTGTTGCGTGACGTTATTGAAGCAAACACCTATATTGTCGGCCGTAAAGGCGGCGTAAAGGGTTATGCGCTGATTCACGAGTTTGAATGCGATATTATGCGTGAGCAGGTTCTTGACGATATGCGTTTCCCTGAGGATTATCTGGGCTTTATTATGAGCGTTAAGGAAACGCTGGCCAACATTCCTCATCAGAATCAGAACTGCTCCTTTGTTGCTGATACAAAATGCATTTTTAACGGTAAAATGACTACTGTTGTACCTATTTACGGCAATGGCGAACGCCTTGGTACCCTGATTGTTGCTAAATATGATGCGGAATTCGATGATGATGATTTGCTGCTGGCTGAATATGCTGCTACTGTTTTGGGCGTAGAAATTCTGCATGACCGCGAAGCAGTTGTTTCCGAAGAAATCCGCAAGAAGGCTACCGTACAGGTTGCTTTTTCCACTCTGTCCTATTCCGAGCTGGAAGCTATTGTCAACATCATGGGCGAGTTGAACGGTAACGAAGGACTGCTGGTTGCTTCGAAGATTGCTGACCGCGTAGGTATTACCCGTTCCGTTATCGTTAACGCACTGCGTAAATTTGAAAGTGCCGGCCTGATTGAAACAAAATCTCTGGGCATGAAGGGCACCTATATCCGCGTACTGAATCCGCTGCTGTTTGAAGAACTGAAGAAGAGATCCTAAGTTTTTTGATAAATTATATATATAATTAAGCCAGTCTGTTGTAACTGTAGTTGCGGCAGACTGGCTTTTCTTATGGAAGTTAAAGCTCCTCGATACGGTCGTATCGGGGAGCTGTTTTTTAGTGTGCAAGCTTTTGGCCAACAACAAAGGCCAGTGAGTTGTTGACGAACTGGTTCAGGCTGATGCCCTCACGTTCTGATTCTTCGGCCAGCAGGCGGTGCAGTGTTTTAGGTACACGCACTACGAACCTGCCGCTGAAGCGAGGCTTCATATTTGGCTCGTTGATGGGCAAACCGCGGTCGAGCATATCAATAATCCATTCACGTTTAGCATCCTGCAGATTTGTATAAGCTTCTTCGACTGTTTCACCATCGGTCATACAACCAGGGAGCAGGGGAATGCAGGCGAGATAGCCGCCGCCTTCATCTTCGGGAATAACGCTGATTTCAACAGGATAGTTTAAGGACATGTAATAGTTAAAGTCTTTTTTCATCTGCTTCACCTTAACCTTTCTAAGATAACGCATCATTTACTTATCATACTATATATTATATAAAAATCAATTAGACAAAATCTGTCATAAAAAATGGCTGCTACGAAATTCGTAACAGCCATTGAACACGTTCAGTGTTTAATGCTTAGAGCATATTTGGTTATTTTGCACCACCGAAGAGATACTTTCTTGATTCCAGGAACAGTGCAATTGCCAGGATGAAGAGTACAGAACCCAATGCAGCGGTAATGATATGAGTTGCCATGTTAGCGAAGATGATTTGTGCCAATGCAACCAAAGTTACACAGAACATAAATGCCATCGGGATGAGAACCATCAGGTTATCACGGCCAACGCTCTTCAGCCATACACCGACAGCCAACAGGGAGAGGGCAGCCAACAGCTGGTTAGCAGCACCGAAGATCGGCCAGATGGTGAGGTAGGAACCAAGGGACATATAACCGGACAGTACAACGGTAATCAGAGTAGCAACAAACGGGTTGGTGAGAACATTGCCTTGTGCTTCACCGGTTTTCGGATCAACCTTAGTGAACAGCTCCTGGAAAATGAAGCGGCCCAGACGGGTTGCGGTATCCAGAGTAGTCATAGCGAAAGCGGAGATGGTCAGAGCAACGAAGCCTTTAGCTACGCCGAAGGAGAAGCCAAGCTTGGTCATGAAGGTACCAACGCCGTCAGCAAATACGTTTACAGGACCACCGTTTTTCAGCAGCTCGGTCAGCTTGTCGCCGCCAACATAGCCAACAGCAACAACTGCAACTACAGCCAGCACGCCTTCAAGCAGCATGGAGCCGTAGCCGATGAGCTTAGCATTGCCTTCGCTATCGAGCTGTTTGGAGGTAGTACCGGAGGATACCAGGGAGTGGAAGCCGCTGATAGCACCGCAGGCAACGGTTACGAACAGCATCGGGAACATCGGGTTGGTGCCTTTGCCGGAAGGATCAAAGGTGGTGAATGCCGGCAGCTGCATGGAAGGCTGATAAATTGCGATACCAACCAGAGCGAATGCGATGCAGGCATACAGCAGGAAGGAGTTCAGATAGTCACGCGGCTGCAGCAGAATCCAGACAGGAGCGATGGAAGCAACGAAGATGTAAACCATCAGGATGCAAACCCATACGTTTTTGCTCAGGTGCAGCGGATACATGTTGCCGATAGCGATTGCAACAACCAGCATGATAACACCGATAACGGTGCCTACGCCGAGGCTCAGGCCGCAGCGATATACGGAGAAGCCGAAGATAACAGCCAGCACGATGAACAGCAGAGAAGCGGTTGCAGCCTGCGGGCTTGCTACGAAGGTAGCGGCTACGATGTTAGCGAAAGCAGCGATAACAACCAGCAGAGTTACATATGCGAAAATGGAGAAGAGGAACTTGCCGCTCTTGCCCAGAGTTGCATCGATAATCTGGCCGATAGTTTTGCCGTCAAAACGGATGGAGGAGTACAGAGCACCAAAGTCATGTACGCCGCCGAAGAAGATGCTGCCGATTAAAATCCACAGCATTACAGGAACCCAACCGAATACAGCAGCGGTGATAGGACCAACGATAGGACCGGCACCGGCAATGGAGGAGAAGTGATGGCCCATCAATACAGCGGGCTTGGTCGGCATATAGTCGATGTTATCGCATAATCTCTCAGCCGGAGTTTTACGGGTAGGGTCAACACCCCACTTTTTACACAGCCAGGAACCATAGGTTACGTAGGCAACAAAGAAGATAACCATTGAGCCTACAAGCAACAATAAACCACTCATAAATAACATCCTTTCTTTCCCTTTTGCATCATTGCAAAATAAATAATTTAGAAAATGATAACTACTAGTGCACTCTATATCTCGTGTGCAACATAGA
>ENA-OQDC01000866-OQDC01000866.1-human-gut-metagenome-genome-assembly--contig:-NODE-866-length-18398-cov-4.587762_pt1 | contig 18398 bp, 19 predicted proteins | sample MGYA00242770_ERZ504601 | MGnify/ENA primary metagenome ERZ504601 (study PRJEB26092, sample SAMD00036305) | human gut metagenome | host: Homo sapiens | study: EMG produced TPA metagenomics assembly of...
ATGGAGTATTTATGCTTGCAACACGCTCTGGGAATGTAGTAAACGGATGTATTACCAACACCTGCATCCAGGTTGCGAATAATCCGGTACGGATCGCAATCTCTGTGCTGAATAGCAACTATACCTGTGATCTGATCAAAGAGAGCGGCATTTTTACGTTAAGCCTGCTTGACCAGACCTGCTCTTTTGAAACGATCCGGCATTTCGGTTTCCAGTCCGGCAGAGATGTTGATAAATTCGCAAATATCACTGCACCTGCAGATGAAAATGCAGTTCCTTACCTCGGATGGCAGACATGTTCTGTTCTCAGCGCAAAAGTCGTTTCCAGACAGGATCTTGGAACACATACCCTTTTTATTGCTGAAGTAACCGATGCGAAACTTTTAAGTAACAATCCACCTCTGACTTACGCAGATTATCAGGCACATGTAAAGCCAAAACCAGAACAGAAAAAAGAGGATAAGAAGATTATCGGATGGCGCTGTAAGATCTGCAATTATGTATACGAAGGAAGCAATCTTCCGGAAGAATTCACCTGCCCGCTCTGTGGACACGGCGCAGATGATTTCGAACCGATTTATGAAAATGTATAGCCTGTTGGAAAATAGACGTTTCAAAAGGAGGGAGTGTATGACTTGAGTTTAAGTCACGCACTCCCTCTTCCAAATTTCCTGTTTTCCGATATTCCTTTTCTAAAATACCATCAGTTTATAAATATTTTCCACATCTTTCTGATCAAGAGTTGCAAATCCTTCCACTGTACCAGTATTTACATCTCCATAACAGCAGGTATGTGCCAGCTTTTCAATATCTTCTTCTTTGGCTCCAAGCTCTGCAAAATTCTTTGGCATCCCAATCGAAATTAAAAAGTTTCGAAGTGCCTCAATTCCTTCCAGTGCCGTTCTCTTTGGATCTGCAAAATCCATCTGACAGCCCCAGACACGGACTGCAGCCTGTGCAAAACGCATCACATTGTGTTCCAGTGTATAAGTAAATACAGCCGGCATAACAACCGCAAGTCCTGCACCGTGCGCGCAGTCATATAGTGCAGATAATTCGTGCTCGATGTTATGGCTTGTCCAGTCCTGTGTACGTCCTACTCCGCAGGAATTATTGTGTGCCATCATACCTGCCCACATAATGTTTGCTCTTGCCTGATAATTATCCGGGTCTGCAATGACTCTCGGTCCTTCATGGATCATCGTCAGAAGAAGCCCTTCGATCATACGGTCTGTCACTTCTACTTCTTCGGTATTGGTCAGATAACGCTCATACAGATGTGCCATAATATCTGTAATTCCGCAAGCTGTCTGATATGCCGGAAGTGTCTGTGTAAGTGCCGGGTTCATGATCGTGAATTTCGGACGGAATGCTTCTCCGGTTGCCCCTCTTTTGAACATTCCTTCTTCTTTTGTAATAACAGAGTCCGGTGATCCTTCACTTCCTGCAGCTGAAATCGTAATAACTGTTCCGATCGGAAGTGCTTCCTCGACAAGCTTTCCTTCATAATAATCCCAGAAATCTCCATCGTATACTGCACCTGCCGCAATTGCCTTTGCGGAATCAATTGTACTTCCGCCTCCGACTGCCAGTACAAAATCTACTTTTTCTTTCCGGCACAGATTGATTCCTTCATATACAAGACCACTTCTCGGATTTGGCTTTACGCCGCCTAATTCTACATAAGAAACCCCTTCTCCGTCCAGAGATTTCTTAACACGATCCAAAAGTCCGGAACGAATGACAGAACCTCCGCCATAATGGAGCAGTACACGACTGCCGCCAAAACGTTTTACATACTTTCCGGTATCATTTTCTGTATCCTTACCAAAAGCAAAATAAGTCGGTGCATAAATGTGAAATTTCCATCTTTATTTCCTTCTTTCCTCTTATAATTTTCTGCTAATTTTTAGTATAAATCCTTTTTTGAGACTTCGCAATGATGACGTAGAAAATATTATGCTCTCCCTGTTCTTCAGATAAATTTTCGTAATACATCCAAGCCAAAATCAGTATTTTTCTTATCCATAGCCGTATTTTCTCTTAGTTGTCCTCCAGTGCAAACTCTGCAAATTTCTCCATCTCTTTTGTCTTGAACTTATTTTTATGATAGAAAATCTGACGATACATCGTAATTTCTATATCTTTCACATCCAAAAGTGTGAGTTTCTTTTTCTCAATATCATCTTCCACTGCAAAACGTGGCAGGAATGAAACGCCTCCCCCACGCATCAGCATTTTTTTGGATAAATGCAGTATCACTGATCTCCAGCATCGGAGAAAGCTCTTTTCTTCTTAACGCCAGCTGACCATCAAGTGCCTGCCTGTAATTGGCATTGCGCTCTGTAAGATAAAAAGACTCTTTCAGCAGATCATCAAGCAATAAATTTCTTTCTTTTGCCAGCCGGTGACTGACTGATGTCACAAACATAACCGGTTCTGCCTTCTCCATCACCTTGATCCAGTTGCTGTCCCATCTTGGTGTATCCAGAATATAGATCAGATCCAGTTCATTATGTTCCATCATCTGGATCAGCTTTTCCGGAGAATCTACCGTGATCCGGATAGAAACCCTGGGATACTGTTCCCTGAATTTCCTTATGATCTTTGGAAATTTCACCGTACACAGAGACTCGATCGTCCCAATGTGAAGTGGGTTTTTCAATTCATCCGTATCATTCATGGATGCTTTCGCCTGATGAACATCATAAAGGATCCGGTTGGCATACTCCAGAAATTCTTCCCCCTGCGGGGTAAGCACCACTTTCTTTCCTGTCCTGTCGAACAGCCTTTTCCCAAGTTCGTTTTCCAGCTGTCGGATCTGAACCGTCACTGCCGACTGCGAATACCCCAGCATCTCTGCCGTTCTGGAAAAACTCTGCATCTGCGCGATCTGTATAAAAGTCTGTAATTGACGTAATTCCATCTTCTGACTCCATTATGAAAAATTTTCAACGTCTTCATAAAATCTATGAATTTGTTTCACTCATAAGTTGATGGTACAATATAACTAATAAGACGTCAATCCTTTTTACTTACGTGAAACAATTATTTTACAGGAGGTTTACTATGTCCTTTATCAGTGTTTTTGATGTCATGGGACCGAATATGATCGGACCATCAAGCTCCCATACTGCAGGAGCCGCCAGAATTGCTCTGCTTGCAAGAAAGCTTCTCACCGGTTCTCTTAAAAAAGTAGAATTTACCCTTTATGGATCTTTTGCCAAAACCTATCATGGTCATGGTACGGACCGTGCTCTTCTCGGCGGTATTATGGGATTTGCCACCGATGACGTGCGCATCCGCGATTCCTTCCAGATCGCGACAGACAACGGAATCGAATATTCTTTCATTCCGAACAACGTAGAAACCGACGTACACCCGAATACCGTTGATATCCTGATGGTAAATGAAGAAGGGCAGGAGATGACGATCCGCGGAGAATCTCTCGGTGGCGGAAAAAGCCCGCCTGTGCCGGATCAATGGTGTGGAGGTTGATTTTACCGGAGAATACAGCTCGATCGTCGTCGTCCAGAAAGATGCACCGGGCGTGTTGCTTACATTACAAATTGCCTCAAGTCGAACATTGGAATCAATATCGCATTCATGCGTCTGTTCCGCGAATCCAAAGGAAATACCGCTTATACCATCGTAGAATCCGATGATCTGGTACCGGAAGATATCGCAGATACAATCAGAAGAAACAAAAATGTATACAACGTTATGGTTGTTCAGATGTAATTGGAAGGAGAATACAGATTATGGATTTTAGAAATGCAAAAGAATTATTAAAAGTCTGTCAGGAACAAGGCCTTTCAATTTCTGCTGTGATGCTTCAGAGAGAGCTCACAGAGGGAGAACAGGATCCGGAAGAGACAGACCGCAAAATGGATCGTGTTCTTGAGATCATGAAATCAGCCGCTTCTACTCCGATCCATACCCCGGTCAAATCCATGGGTGGACTGATCGGTGGCGAAGCAAAAAAGATCTCAGATCACAAAGATACCGGAAAAGGTCTTTGCGGAGATCTTCTGGAAAGAGCTGTCATTTACGCGATGGCAACTCTGGAAACCAATGCTTCCATGGGTGTGATCGTAGCTTCCCCGACTGCCGGATCTGCCGGTATCGTTCCGGGACTTCTGCTTGCCCTCCAGGAAACCTATAATCTTTCCGATGAACAGATCAAGCAGGGACTTTATAATGCCAGCGCGATTGGTTATCTTGCTATGCGCAATGCAACTGTCGCCGGAGCAGTCGGTGGATGTCAGGCAGAAGTCGGAATCGCATCTGCAATGGCGGCATCTGCAACCGTTGAACTGATGGGCGGATCCCCGGAACAATCCCTTGCCGCAGCATCCACTGTTCTTATGAATATGCTCGGTCTGGTCTGCGATCCGGTCGGCGGGCTGGTCGAATATCCTTGCCAGAACCGTAATGCTGCCGGTGTGGCAAATGCAACGATTGCTGCAGAGATCGCCCTTTCCGGAGTACGCCAGCTGATTCCATTCGATGAAATGCTGGAAGCGGTGTACACTGTAGGAAAGCGTCTTCCGGCAGAGCTTCGGGAGACAGCTCTCGGCGGATGCGCAACGACACCGTCTGCATGCGCAGCCTGCCATATGTGTGACTAAGCTGTGTAATGTTTTGCAAATATAGACCAGCACACACTGCTTACAATTTTACGATATAAAAAGCTTCTTTTTCAGAAACGGCCCTCCTGTTTTTCTGAAAAGAAGCTTTTTTTGTTTACTTATTTTGATTTTCTCACTTACTATTATGACATCTCATAATAATGCGCATAAATTCCACCCTGCTCAAGCAATTCATCATGATTTCCCCGTTCAGCAATTCCATTATTTGCAACCACAAGAATCTCATCCGCATTGCGGATCGTAGAAAGCCGGTGTGCGATCGTGATCGTGGTCCGGTTCTTCGCAAGCTCTTCCAGGCTCTGCTGGATCCAGCGCTCACTCTCATTGTCAAGCGCACTGGTCGCCTCGTCCAAAATCAATATCGGCGGGTTCTTAAGAAATACTCTTGCAATCGAAATCCTCTGCTTCTGTCCACCCGACAGACGGGTTCCTCGTTCTCCTACAAAGCTGTCATATCCATCCGGCAGGGACATGATAAATTCATGAATATTTGCCTTCTTCGCCGCATCGATAATTTCTTCCATCGATGCCCCCGGTTTTCCATAAGCAATATTTTCCCTGATCGATCCACAGAACAGATAGACATCCTGCTGTACCAGTCCGATCTGGCTTCTCAGACTTTCCAGTGTCAGCTTTCTTACATCCTGCCCGTCGATCGTGATCACACCTCCGGTCACATCATAAAATCTTGGAAGCAGGGAACAGATCGTCGTCTTTCCACTTCCCGACGGTCCCACAAGGGCAATGGATCTGCCAGCCGGGATCTTAAAAGATACCCGATCCAGTACCGGCGTATCATCATCGCTGTAATGGAAAGAAACATTTTTATATTCCACTTCACCCTTTACATTTTCAAGTGGCTCCGCATCCGGTGCATTTACAATCTCCGGCTCCGTCTCCACAACATCCAGAAAACGCCGGAAACCGGAAAGACCTTTCTGCATCATCTCGGTAAGCTCTACCAGAATCTGAATCGGACTGATAAAGATACCGATATAAAGCGCATACATCGCAAGATCCACTGCTTCCATCTTCCCCTGTGCAATCAGCCAGCCGCCGAATACCAGCGTAATCAGATACATCATCCCCTGAAAGAATAAGTTTCCGCTCATAAAACTTCCCATGCACTTATAGTTTGCATCCTTGGAAATCAGGAATCCCTGATTACTCTTTTTAAACTTCTCCCGCTCAATCTCTTCATTTGCAAAAGACTGTACGACACGGATTCCTGCCAGTGTATCCTGAAGACTGGAATTGACATCCCCGATCTTCCGCCGGTTATCCATGAATGTCGCCTGCATTCTCTTGTTCTGTCCATAGGAGAAAACCAACATGAACACTACAAGAACTAAAAGTGGAATCGCAAGTCTCCAGTTGATCAGGAACAAAAATACAAACGATCCGACAATCTTAATCAGTGAAATAAATAAGTTCTCCGGTCCATGATGTGCAAACTCCGAGATATCGAAAAGATCTGATACCAGCTTACTCATCATCTGCCCGGAATTATTCTGGTCATAATATGAAAATGACAGTTTTTCATAGTGCTCAAAAAGCTGCTGCCTCATATCGCGTTCCATATTGGCTCCCATCATATGTCCCTGATAGCTTACATAATATTTACAAAGCGCCTGTAATATATAAATTGCAAGCAATCCTGCCCCAATCGGAAGCAAGGCATGCAGTATGTGATCTGCTGATTCTGTAAACAACGTCTTCGTAAGCGTACGTAAAATCTGTGGAAATGCGAGATCCACCAGACTTATGACTGCCGCACAGATCAGATCCAGAAAGAATACCGCCTTATACGGGGCATAATACCGAATGAATTTTTTCATTGTATGCATTGTATATTCCTACCTTTTCCTCTAAACTCAATCCTTTATATTATAAGATATCCCAGATGAATTTGAAACCATTAAACACCTTTATAAGAAATTTTCTCTATCTCATATACTCCAAGTAATTTCAAAAGCTCTGTATGCGGATATTCCTGATTTTCTGATATACATCCACATAATTCATGGCCGCCCCGCCGTCCATATATGCCGGAAATAAGAATCCACATTCCGGTTCTCCCGGTTCGTAATCTCCACTTACCGGACAGATGGCACAGATAAGTATTCAAACATTTCTTCAGATTCACCCTGACAGACATGATCTTTCCCTTTTGCCGGAATATCGTATCGGTCATGAAATACGAAATGGCATAGTCTCCCTCTGACTGATATCGTTCACCAACAATTTCATAAAAAGTCTCCATCAGTGCATCATTTTTCAGACCGCACGCACGCATTCCCATTAACAGTTTCCACATACTGTCGCCTTTCGTCTTCTCATCGGAAAATGCATATTCTTTCAGATTTTTATTCGTATCTGCAAATGGAATGAATTTTGCTATCTGTAAATTTTTTTCTTTGTCATCCGGACTCAATTTCAAAAATCCGGTATTAAATGTTCCGTCTATATATCCATCCCGGTCCAGATATCCTCCGGCAATTCTTGTCATGGATGTTCGCTTTACTGTCATTCTTCTGGTCAGTGCCAGCATATCTTCTCTGTTAATCATTTTATTTTCCACCGCAATTAATCATTTAATTCTATTCTTACAAGATCCTGATGTGGATTGGTCTTCGCCAGCCCGATCTCCGATACCGTAACTTCCATCGGTACGAATTGTTCCTGCATAACTGCAAATGCTTCCTGCATCTGCTCTTTGGAAAGCTTCTTTCCCAGTGTGATATGAGGAAGCCACTGCATTGGCTGATAATACCGGCTCATCCTGACTTCCGGAATATTCTTTACCATATCATGTACCTGTTCGATCATATCTTCCAGATACAGATTCAGGACCGGTGTCACATACAGTACATATGGCAATAACACTCCGACAGAGACCAGCTGGATCTGTCCTTTTGTCAGATATCTCTCCAACTTTCCCATCACCTCTGTCAATTTATCTTCCTCCCTTGCCTCTACTGACATTATCGTCAGATGAGGAGGAACGTGATTGTCCGTCATAAAAGTATTTCCTGTCTTTTGTGCAATCTTATTAATATAATCGGAAATTATTTTATTGCTTTTATCATCAAAATACACCGATACCAGATACATTTTATCTTTCACCTCTTATTTCGAAGTTATTTTTTCATAATATAGTTTACAACGTATATTTTAAAATGTAAAATGCTTATGCTCGATAGTAAGATATAGTTAAAACATATATTCTTACCTCCATTTGTAACCTTTACGTATTTTCATTTGTATTATAAGTGAAAGGCCTTAAGAAATGAACATCTGTTTTCCCACTAACACCAAAAAGGAGTACTCATGAAACCAGCAACACAAGTTTTAATCGAACGATATCAAAAGCATCTGTATGCGATTGCATTTAATATATGCAGGAACCAACAAGATGCAGAAGATGTCGTTCAGGATACATTTATTCAGTATCACACATATAAAAAAGAGTTTGATACAGAAGAACATATCCGTGCCTGGCTGATCCGGGTTGCGATCAATAAAGCAAAGAATATCACCCGCTCATTCTGGCACAGAAATAAATGCAACTTAGAAGAATATATGGAAACATTAACCTTCGAAACACCGGAATCAGAAACTCTGTTTGACACAGTAATGAAACTTCCTGAAAAATACCGAATTGTCCTGCATCTCTTTTACTATGAAGATTATACAACACAAGAGATCAGTGATATCCTGCATCTTTCTGTCAGCAATGTAAAGACCCGGCTTTCCCGCGGACGTGCTCTTCTCAAAGAAACCTTAAAGGAGGAATGGAACGATGACGAATAAAGAAAAATACAAGCAGGCTTTTGATACACTTTCCGCCTCCGACAATTTTTCCCTGGAGGTAGATAAAATGAGTATCTTAAATAGAAAGCACAAATTAAAAACAATTGCCGCCACAGTTGCCACATGCCTGATCGTAACAGCCGGAACCGGAACAGCCTACGCTTCCGATCTTGGCGGAATTCAGCGGAAAGTCCAGCTCTGGATCCACGGAGATCAAACAACTGCCACTTTAAAGATCAGTTCTGATGGTTCTTATAATGGAACTTATGCCGATAAAGATGGCAAACAAAAAGAATTTGGCGGAGGCGGCGTTGCATTTAACCCGGATGGATCCGAGCGCAGCCTTACAGAAGAAGAAATTATGGAAGAACTAAATGCTCCGGATATAGAATATGAAAAAGATGGTTCCGTCATCCTGTATTACAAAAATCAGTCCATCGATATCACACACAAATTCAACAAAGATAATATCTGCTATGTGAAACTGGTTGATGGTGATGATTCTTTATATGTTACGGTGAAATACAATAATGGATGTGCTTATTCTCCTAATAAATATATTTCTCCGCTGGAATTCAATTAACTTGCTCTTCCACCTGAAATACTTTATATTAATATACGGATTGCCCTCCGGCTGTCCGTATATTTTTTATACCAAAGTATGCAAGAAAAGCTGCCAATAACAGTTTTTCTGTACCCATTATTTATATAGAAAGGATTTTGTACATCATGACTGAACATACACATACCGACAAAACTTTACAGGGCAATGACAAGATTGAATCAGCCATTGCAGCTCTTCAACAGGAACCGTCTCAGGAAATGCTGGCTCACGTTCTGACGGTCATCCGCAGACGCATGAATGAACATGGCGAACTGATCATTGCAGTAGATCCCTCTTCCGCTGCCTCCGGCCTCCAGGTACAGGCAATCCAGACCGATGACGGCCGCAAATGGTGGGCGGCATTTACCAGCTTCGATGAAGAACTCAAAGGTTCCGGAAGCGTAATGTCTACATTTCTTACTGACATGAAACAGTTATTTAATTCTGCCATTACAGCTGATAACATTCAGGGCATCATCATCAATCCTTGGAACCGGACGATTATGTTGGATAAAGTACTATTGAGAATTATTTTAGGGGAGATTTCTATTTAATTCACTAAGCCAAATCCCCGAACCGTAATAAAAGATTACAGTTCTCCATTTAATTATTATGGCATGCGAAACCGCAGGAATAAACTTACAAGGTCCTATCCTGTGCATACGGACCTTGTAAGTTTATTCCGATCGGTGATAGCCGCCATAATGCATTAAATAGAAAATTAATTAAACCCGATCAGACGTCTTGCAACTGTATACGCCAGCGATGATATCTTACGTCCTGATTTTCCCGGAATATTCATAGTCTGTCCGAGAATTCCATAGCGGATCTTTATAAAACTGCGCAGATCTTTCTTCTTCAGATACCGCCATAATTCCTTTTTCTTCTCCAGATTTTCTTTATTCTTGGAACGGATACAAAGAATAGAAGAAACTGTCATCATGATTGCCAGATAATTCAACATATACTGTCTTAATTTCTTACTTCCGATGTTTTTCAACTGATACATATCAATCATTGTCTTTGTGACAAATATCTGCTGATCCAGCCTTTTGATCATTACTTTCTCATTAACCGACTGATCCTCGCGTCCGATAAAATATCTGTAAAAATCTACATCCATATAGTAAATCTTTCGCACATGTGGAAGTGGATAATATACATAAATATTGTCCACATAGAATGTATGCTTCGGCAGATGAAGCTGGATTAATTTCAACATATCGGTGCGATAGATAACTGAATGCATCAGAATATACTGATCCAGATGAAAATGTCCCATATCATCCCAACGGAAAATCTCATCCTGCGGCAGTACATTACGGTAATGGATTACTTTCTTGTGTGCTGCTCCAACTTTCTCATATACGTAGTTGGCAATCAGCATATCCAATTCCATGGCATCTTCTTCCATATGACGCAATACTTCCAGAATTTTATGAAGTGCATCTTCATCCACCCAGTCATCACTGTCTACAACCTTAAAATATTTGCCGGTGGCATGTGTCAGTCCGGAGTTTACAGCATCTCCGTGTCCACCATTTTCCTTGTCTACTACTTTAACAATTGTAGGATATTTTTCCATATAGTCGTGAGCAATCTCTGATGTTCTGTCTTTTGATCCGTCATTTACGATAATAATTTCAACGTCTTCTCCACCCGGAAGAATACTTTCTATCGCATGCGCCATATAGTCCTGTGAATTGTAACACGGAATGGCAAAAGAAATATATTTCATTCTTCTTTTCTCCTCTTTCTTCAAAATTGACTTCTATTAGTATAATCTATTTTCCTCTGTTTTCCAACAAAATCTTTGTAAAATCCCGTGTTCACAATTTGTTCATTTATCCTTCAAAATTCTTTCACTACTTTAACATTCTTTCTTCATAGGTCTTTTTTATACTATAATCATCAAAGAAATACACAAGACATTATCTAGTATGTAAATACTATTTGGAATAAACTTTTTCATAATACATGCCGGGAATCGCGAAAGCGGTTACCCGGCATCCTCCCTTTTATGGAAAGATTCTACTTGTTTTTGTTGTCTGGCTGCATTTTTTTCAATATATTCCCCAATCTTTCTCTCTTCCAGAAGCCAATTCCCGTTAACATACCCGTGAGCATAATACCTGAACATAATATACTTTTACCATTTCTTTTGTTCATCTGTTCTTCTTTTAACTGCTCTTCTTTTTTTACCGCTTTCTCATTTCCATAAAAAATATATTTCTTTACAGGCTCTGTTATCTTCTGTAATAATGCTTTTTTCCTGCTCTATCTGAAATCCAATCCGTGAGATCTGTTCATTGCCCGCAAGATCTTTTGCCTTTACTTCAACTTCATATGCTTTTGCTTCATCTACTTTACATTCATAAAGTCCCTTTTGCTTTTCACTCTTTTGCTTCGCTCCATTAATCTTAATGTATTCAATCTGATCTTCCGGATTTTCCGTTCGGATATAAAATTTTCTTTCCTTTTCATAGCTTTCTCCTTCTCTGATATTTTCAAATCTGATCACCGGCGGGGTATGATCAATTGTAAACCTTGCCTTTGCATCACTCTTATTGCCTGCAGAATCTACCGCTTCCACAACCAGTGTATGCATGCCTTCTTTTTCGATCTTCTCTCCCGGACGGTATACTGTATCATCTAATTTCATGGTGTACGTATAACTGGTAAAATCTTTGACCGATTCTCCGGCCGAATAATCCCATCGGAAGTATTTTAAATATTTTCCATCGAGTTCATCCACATGAACAATCACTGGATTTTCTTTGTCAATAATCACCTGTCGCTCCACCTGATTTTCATGTCCTGCCATATCAGCTGCATTCATTCTCAGTTTATATATTCCGTCTTCTGTAAGTGTCTGACTGCTTTCTTTTCTCATCTTTCCTGACTCATCCGACTTTCCTATCCGCCACTCTGTGATCTCTGTTTCTTCTTTTCTTCCGGTGATATCTTCCTTCGAAATATGTGCCTGCACAACCTGAAATATATTTTCCTCTTCTGCCAGATAGTTCACTTTAACCGGTTTACTGGTGATCATATAATCCTGCACTCCTTGTATAGCTGCCTCCGGAACATTCCTGTCAATATAGACCTTATCTGCCACTATCGTCTTATTTCCTGCAACATCTTTTACAATAAAAGTTACTGGAATTCCTTCACCATTCTTCGATTCTTCTTCCATTCGAAATATTTCTGTTTCTTTATTGCTTTTTCCAATTACTTTTTCTCCTGTTTTACAGATAATTTCCGCAATCTGACTTCCATTTAGCCCATCGGAAGATTCTACCCGGACTTCCGCAATATCTTTGTGCCATATCTCCGAACCTCCTGTTATTTCATAATGTACTACAGGTTTACTGCTATCCAGCCAGAATTCTTTTTGACTTTCTGAATTTTCTACCCGGTGTCCTTTTTCCATCTTCCATCCATATCCTCAATTCATTTCCACCGTCTGTAAAATTCAATTGTTTCAACAGGAAGCTTTCATTTTGTTTGTCCATATTCCTTCCTGCTGTTCATTATTTCCATTTTTGAAGAGATATCTTGTTGTCCCTCTTTTGCTCATATGCGTAATTCTTCCATCCGGACGATGAATATAGTATCCGTTTTCCCCATCTGGTTCGTTATATACAATCTGATAAGGTTTTATCGCTTCTTTTTCAGAGTCTTCTTCCGGATCTTTATCCTCTTTTTCAGAGTCTTTATCCGGATCCTTATTCTCATCCTTGTCTTCTTCCGGATTCTTGTCTTCTTCCGGATCCTTGTCTTCTTCCGGATTTTTATTCTCATCTTTGTCTTCTTCCGGATCTGTTTCTTTTTCTGCTTCTCTGTGATCTCCAGCCTCTGCCTGTACAATGCTTCCAACTGCTGACATATCTGCAAACTGTGAGCCTATGATCATTCCTGCTATTACAACCGTGATTGCTTTTTTTATCTTCCTACCCATACCTCTTCTCCTTCCATCTTGATCGCATATTCTTTCTGCAGCTTTTTAAATTCCTCCTGATCCGGCAGTTGTCCGTCATCTCTTACATACTCTTTGATCTTCATGGAACATTCTTCCCTGCTGACGGACGGATCTGCACACATGAATCGGATATGCATCAGTTTTAACTCCTGAGATTCCTTCAATTCTCCGATTCCCTGAATACAGATATCCATTGCCATATCGCACCTGCCTGCTGCTTCATATAATTGTGCAATTTTTTTATACAACATTTCTCTGTTTCCGTCCTCCTGCTCCATCTCCAATAGCTCTGTATATATCTTTGCCGCTTCCTCCTCCGTCTTCTTTTTTTCACAGGCGGCCGCCTGGTATTCTAACATTTCTTTTTTTACCGGATCATTCAGATAATCCGTCTGCATCCCCCTCTTTACCAGTTCTAATACCTTTTCTACACTGTCCTCGTCATCCAGAAGTCCATATCCTCTGATCAGGCACTGGATTTCCTGTTTTTGCTTCTCCTCGGATATCTTGCTCCTTTTTTTCCATACCTTTTCCAGATATGCAAGACTCTCTTTATATTTTCTTACATCTTCCGGACATTCCTGTTTTTCATATGCGCCGATCAACATTTTCAGATTCTCCGCAAGTTCTTTATTGGTCAGTTCATTCAGACAAATACGGCTTTTCTCCACATTCCCGACATTTAAGAAATACGCAAGTGCCAGTTCCAGATATTCTTCGTCCCGTTTCTCATTCTCCTGACTGTCTGTGCGTAATTCTGTATTGGCATTACTGGTTGCTTTCTGTTGTTCCTTTATGATTCCGTCAGGTACATTTTTTCTTTGCTGTATCAACATGTACCCTGCCGCCACCACTGCGAAAAATAATGCGATATATATCTTCCACCTGCGTTTTCCTTTGTCTCCCGAACTTTCTTTATTAACTTTTTCTTTCCATTTTGGGATTTGTTTTTGAATTTCTGAAACGCTTTGATAATAAGACCCTTTTGTTCCCATTGTTTTTGAAATGATACTCTGAAGTCTGTGTTCTTCCCACCGGTTCAGATGCGGTTCTGTTTCTGACGAAGCGAGAATATATTGAAATGTCTTTCCCAATCCATATATGTCCAGCTCTTTACTGGCATTTTGATAATAATTCTCTTCCGGAGGGAGAAAATATTCCCGCATGTCCCTCCTTTGCATAAATACTACCTGTTTCATGTTTGTCTCGGCTTTCATATCCAGAAAATAAACCCTGCCGTCCTCCGCCAGAATAATACTGTATGGATTCACATACTGATAGCATGGATTCCCTCTGCATCTGTGGATCAGTTCCAGCTGTTCTGCAATTGCCTTTAACAACAGGAACATTTCCTTCTTCTCCATTACCGGATGATACTTCAAATATCTGGCAAGTGTTCTTCCCTGTACATTTTCAGAACTGATATAACAGATCTGTCCATGTTCGATCAGACGCAGTACATCATAGCTTTCCTTTTGCTGCAATGCATTCCACCTCAATTCTATTCTTCAGTTTTTTTACAAATGGTAATTTTTTGAACCCTCACACAGGTTATAGAATCTTTATAGATTGATTAACCGAATCTATCTTGAAAATATAGATTAAGCATATACTACCTGATTATTTTCAAAATTTCAAGACTTTTTTACTTTTCATGCACTTTTTTATCGCAGAAGATCAGACGTCCCGATAAAAAAACGTCCTGACATGAGATATCCTCATGACAAGACGTTCTTTTATCTTCTCTCTGATTTTAAATGGATTATCTGTGGCTGAGTTCTTTCGGTGTATACAGATGTCTTGGAATTCCATCTACCATAACCGGTGATACATCTCCCTGGATCAACGGACGTACATATGAAATAAACTCATTTGTTACATAAGTGCCTTCTTTGTTTACCCAGCTTCTTGGAACCAACTTCTCATCATTGGCAATCTTATGTACATCTTTCACTTCCGTTCCGCACTGATACGGATCATCGGACAGACGTTTTAAGACAACCATCTTTCCGGTATCTCCTTCGTCTGCTGCTTTTACTGCAGCTCCTCCAACCTGATATGCCTCCAGAATATCTACTCTTGAAGCCGCATGCGATGCAGCTCTCTGCAATGTACTTAATTCAATCGCACGTGTCTTACATCCGATCTCACCTGCAATATAACTCGCCAGATAAGATGCCGTTCCTGATAACTGTTTGTGTCCGAATGCATCCACAAAATCAATACTGTTGCCAAGTTCACATACATATGTACCATCTGCTGTACGGATCCCTTCTGATACCGCAACTACGATGGATGTCTTTTCCTGTAATAACTGCCTGATTTTTTCCCCGAATAACTGAAGATCAAACGGCAGCTCCGGCAGATAAATAAGATCCGGACCTTCACAATCCTCTCCCTGTGACAGTGCTGTGGAACCTGTCAGCCATCCTGCATTTCTTCCCATGATCTCTACAATAGATACTACGCCCTTTTCATATTCCAGGCAGAAGCTGTCACGGATAATCTCTTTCATTGATGTTCCGATATATTTTGCCGCACTTCCGTATCCCGGTGTATGATCTGTCAACGCAAGATCATTATCAATTGTCTTCGGACATCCTATGAACCGGATGGAATGTCCAAACACAATTGCATAATCCGATAACTTTTTAATCGTATCCATAGAATCATTTCCGCCGATATAAATAAATGCTTCAATATCCAGTTTATCCAGAATTTCAAAAATCTTATCATAAACTTCCCGGTTCTCATGTATCTCCGGAAGTTTATACCGGCAGGAACCTAAAAATGCAGCCGGTGTTCTCTTTAATAACTCTGCATCCAGCTCTGTCTTGATGTGATCTGACAGATCAATATATTTTTCCTTTAATAATCCCTGAATTCCATGAAGCATTCCGTACACTTTATTCGCTCCACGGTCTTTTGCTGTCCGGTATACACCGGCAAGACTCGCGTTGATCGCTGCAGTTGGTCCCCCAGATTGTCCTACTATTACATTTCCTTTCATTCGCTTGTTTCCTTCCTGTTTTTATTACATTTTGCTGTTGATTTAATATTAGTATATTTTAACATAAAAGTCTAGTAAATATTATATTTTTTATGCATTTTCACTATTTCAAATGAATAAAAAATCTCTTATCCTTCACATCTATACTTTATACAATAATATGAAAGACAAGAGATTTTATGATCAATTGATATTTATTCAGCTTTTACAGGATTGGAAACACTTACTTTATGATTGTACCACTTTCCTTTTGTTCCGATCAGTGCCAGATCAAATTCTTCGTCCAGTGCCGGCACCGGAACATCGAAACCATAGACTTCTTTCGGCTTACCATCTATACCTATTACAGCATTGCCATTTTCATCTGTTATGGTATCCGTCGTTGGCTGTAAAAGTTTCGCTCCTTTTTTCTTGGCATCTTTTATTGTACCAGGAAACAGATTTACAATATTTTTTGATACAAGACTGATATGAATCGTCATCTTTCCGTCTTTTACCGTCAATGTCCCCTTATCATCATATGCATCATTTACATGAAACATGGAACTGTCCGTTTTAAACTCTGCTGTATAGGTTCCATCTTCAATCGGAGCTTTTGTCTCTTCCTTTTCTGCTGCTTTCTCTTTTTTCGCATCAGACTTCTGCTGTTCTGTCTTTTTGCTCTCTGACCTAGATGTCTTACTGTCATCTTTACTGCCGCATCCTGTAAATACAGACACGGTCATCACTACCGCTAATGCAAGCGTCATCAGTCTTTTTCTTAACATTGTTCTCTCCCTTTAATATTTTTTTACTGTGCATCCATGGCTGCTTTTGTATGAGCTGCATATAACTGCTGGATTGCATCGATTTCTCCAAGACCTGCGATCTGTGTCTTCACACTGTCAAAGTTCTTAGATGCCTCGAACTGGCTCAGCCATGAATCATCATCATCTCCGGCCATGTCATTGTTCGCATGATCACCTGCCACAACCATCAGTGGACGAAGAATGACATTCTTATATCCGGCATCTTTTACTTTTGCGATAACAGATTCACACGAAGTTTCCTCCGGTTCTCCTTCTACTGTTCCGATAAATACATTCTTATATCCCAGTGTTTCCATCTGTGTCTGCATCTGAGAATAGCTGATCTTTGCTTCATCTGATGTTCCGTGTCCCATGAATACAAATGCTGTACTGTCTGCTGCGGCTGCATCAAGGCTGTCATATTCTGCTGTCTTAACAGCTTCTGCTGTAATTGCTTCTGCTACTGCAGCTTTATCTGCATTGATCACTGTTGCATCTGATCCGACTTCTCCGAGAAGCGGCTCTGCGATCCTGACAGATTCAAATTTATCTTTGTAACTCTCCACTGCTTCTGTCAACTCTTTATATTCTGCACCATGCATTAAGTGTGTTGGCTGTATAACCAGTTCCTTGACACCATTTTTTACGGCACGATCTAAAGCCTGATCCACATTATCAATCTTCTCGCCATCTCTCGCCTGTACATGGTTAATGATGATCTGAGCTGTAAATGCTCTTCTTACAGACCAGTCCGGATTTGCTGCCTGAAGTGCTTTCTCTACTCCACCGATATCAGCTGCGCGGCTCGCATTAAAAGAAGTACCGAAACTTACTACCAGAAGTTCCTTTTCTCCGATATCATCTCCATTTAACGGGTCATCCTGGGAAGCATCTCCTGTATCTCTTCCGAAGTAATCCGGATCTGCATTGTCTCCTTCTACCAGTTCTTTCTGCGCATCTGTCAATTTATCCCACGCTTCTTTTGCTGCTTTACACTGTTCATCCGTCTTGTCTGTTCTTTCCTGAACGTAGATCGCATCAATCTTTTTTGCAACTGCATCCGCTGCTTTCTGATCTTCCTTTTTTGAAGAAGTCTCTGTCTTCTTGTTACTGCTGCTGTCGGAGCTGTCTGATTTTGCTCCACATCCGCCAAATGCCGCTACACACATAGCTGCTGATAATAATACTACTACCAGTTTCTTTTTCATTTCTTTCTACCTCCTGTTTTTGATTGTCAATACATGAGATACAAGATCTCTGCCACCGGCGGTTCCTTCTGGACACATAATATCAAAAAAAGCCTCCGCCAGGAAACGAAGACAACGAAAATAAAACTGTATTACATAATATCTACATATCACATACAGTTCTGTGACTTATTTCGTACTGCCAATTCCTCGTGGCCTGAACTTTTACGTTCCTGTACTGCGAAATGGCAGGTCTCCCGGCTTATTGCTCTGGCGCTTCAGCTCCCTTCCCGGTCATCCCAGTTGGGTATGCAGCTTCCGCTCGCAAAAGTACGGTGACGAGTTCGTACAGGATTCTCACC
>ENA-OQDC01000867-OQDC01000867.1-human-gut-metagenome-genome-assembly--contig:-NODE-867-length-18393-cov-4.764207_pt1 | contig 18393 bp, 21 predicted proteins | sample MGYA00242770_ERZ504601 | MGnify/ENA primary metagenome ERZ504601 (study PRJEB26092, sample SAMD00036305) | human gut metagenome | host: Homo sapiens | study: EMG produced TPA metagenomics assembly of...
AAATATGTATTTCAGTGAGAAGAAAGCACTGCTGCGATCATGCAGTAGTGCTTTCTAAATAAAAAGGTGAATTGATGAAAGATAAGAAGAATTATATTGATCATATCCCGAAGATCAATGATATGAAATGGGAAGTATTAGAAGATGGAATTGTAGAAATCACTGTAGAAAATAAGGGATTCTATAATACAATCGCACAGAAAATTGCTTTTAAAAGGCCACGATATAGTTTCATCAAATTAGATGAATATGGAAGCTTTTGTGTGGCAGAAGATCGATGGAAAGAAAAGTATTTACGAGATAGGGAAAGAACTTGAAAGCGCTCATGAAGGTGCAGCGACACAATTATACGAGAGATTGTCACAATATTTTGCAATTTTAGAAAGAAACAAATACATTATTTTTGAAGAATAAACCTTATTAGGTAAAAGGAATTTAAAATGAAATTATCAACAGCGATCATAGGTATTGTTTTATTTGCCATAGCGACGATGATCCTATATGGATGGGGAATCGTTAAACAAAAGAATCAGACAAATGACCTGATGAATTTGCTTTTTAGCAAAGGACAGGATAAAATAAAAAATGTATTTAAAACAAAATGAATACATTACAATTTCACAAGTGGAACAAATTTGCGAAGGTCTCGAAGCAAAACAGCCATTTTCAAGAAATAGAGCGGTTGTAAAGGATAAGAGAGACTATGCAAAAAAACTTGTAGAATATATGCTGAAGACGAACCAGCTTGAAAAAGAGGGTAGTCGTTATAAAATGCATAAAAATAAGGAGGACATAGAGATGTCAGTATTAGGAGAATTACAGCCAAACAAAGTATTTCAATATTTTGAGGAGATTTGTGCAATCCCTCATGGGTCAAGAAATTTACAGCAGATCAGTGATTATCTGGTAGATTTTGCGAAAGCACATGGATTAAAATACAGACAGGATGAAGATTTAAATGTGATCATCTGGAAAGATGGATCAAAAGGGTATGAAGATTCTGATCCAGTCATCCTTCAGGGACATATGGATATGGTAGCAGTGAAAGAATCAGACTGCGACAAAGATATGGAAAAAGAAGGATTAGACTTAGAAATTGATGGAGATTATATTTTAGCCAAAGGAACTTCCTTAGGTGGAGATGATGGAATCGCCGTTGCATACACACTTGCCGTATTAGATGATGAAGAAATGGCACATCCACCGATTGAAGCGATTTTCACAGTCAATGAAGAAATCGGTATGTTAGGAGCAGCAACCATTGATGTTTCTGATCTGAAAGGACGTTTATTTATGAATATGGACTCTGAAGATGAGGGCGTATTCACAGTCAGCTGTGCAGGTGGAGCATCTGTGATCTGCAAGATTCCATATGAGACAGAAACAGTCAATGCATCAGTCATCGAGATTAAAATGGATGGATTTACAGGTGGACATTCTGGAGTTGAGATCATCAAAGGACGTATGAATGCAAACTGTGCAATGGCAAGAGTGTTGTTAAGTTTGTTCAATGAGGTTGAAATGCAGCTTGTTTCAGTAAATGGTGGAGAAAAAGACAATGCGATCGCGAAATTCAGCGAAGCATCTGTTGCAGTACTTCCAGAAGAAGTAGAAGAAGCAAAACAGATCATTGAAAATACATTTGCACAGATCAAAGAAGAATATAAAGTGACAGATCCTGGTGCAAGATTAACAGTAAATGTAAAAGAAACTGCTGACGTAGAGACATTTACAGAAGATACAACATTTGCAGTAGTGACTGCAATGGTTCATATGCCAAATGGTGTTCAGAGAATGAATCCAGAGATTGAAGGATTGGTACAGACATCACTAAATATGGGAATTTTAATAACGAAAGATTCTGAAGTACAGATGACATTTGCAGTTAGAAGTTCCAGTGAAACAGAGAAACAGTATCTGATCGCTCAATTGACATCTCTGTCTGAAACATTAGGTGGAGAGATAGAAATCGTAGGACCATATCCAGGATGGGAGTATAAAGCAGATTCCAGACTACGTGAAGTTATGGTTGAGGCATACAAAGATTTATACAATGGAGAAGAACCTGTGGTTGAAGGAATTCATGCAGGACTGGAATGTGGAATCTTTGCTTCAAAATTACCAGGACTTGATGCGGTATCCTTTGGTCCTCAGATGGAACATATTCATACGACAAATGAAGTATTGAGTATTTCATCTACGGAACGTACATGGGAACTGGTTGTTAAGACATTGGCGGCATTGAAATAAATTTTAAATTTTGTAATTGGCCAACTGTAGATTTCGAGTATATGATGAAAAAATAAATAAACGATCAGAAGAGTAGCTAGAGAATTTACCGACGTATCAGGTGATTAAGAATGGACATTGGAACCAGGATCGATTATGTAAGAGTTGATACGCACAGAGATAATCAGTCAATGCATATTATCTGGAATATGATGATAAGAGATCAGGAGGAATTTGCGCCACTTGCGAAAGTAAGCGGAGATAAGAAGTAGTTTTAGGACTAGTGACTACAAAAACACCAGAACCAGAAGACAAAGAAAAAGTGATCAGCAAGAATTCATGAAGCAGCAAAATATGTACTACTTGACCGCCTATATTTAAGCCCACAGTGCGGATTCGCGTCATGCGAGATCGGAAATAAACTGACAGAAGAACAGCAGTGGGCAAAACTTAAACTTGTAAAAGAAATCGCAGAAGAAGTGTGGGGATAAATTCTAATTTGCGATGGTAGGCTTTTGTATTCGTTAACAGAAGATCAAAGGAACTTAAGAACACTGATTTGATGAGAAGTTTGAGATACATTCAAACTTCATATCTTCTGTCATGAAAAAAAATAGTTGAGTTTTCCCAAACCTTTCTATACAATAAATAAGAAGAAAATAAATGAAAGGAATTAAACTTATGGAAGAATTCTTACAAGTAGGAGCGATCGCGAACACACATGGTATCGCAGGGGAAGTCAAAGTATTTCCGATGACAGATGATATCAAACGATTTAAGAAATTAAAAGAAGTATATTTAGATACAGGAAAAGAAAGAAAATTATTACATGTAGTATCATGTAAATTCGTAAAGAATCAGCCAGTTTTAAAATTTAAAGAATTTACAAATATTAATGAAGTAGAGATGTATAAGAGAAAAGGACTGTTTGTTACAAGAGATCAGGCAGTGCCTCTTGGTAAAGATGAATACTTTATTGCAGATCTGATCGGCCTTTCTGTGATCAGAGAGGATAATGGAGAAGTTCTTGGAAAATTAACAGATGTTTTACAGACGGGTGCAAATGATGTCTATGAAGTGAAAATGGAAGATGGGAAAGAAATTTTGCTTCCGGCGATCAGAGAATGTATCAAGAAAGTAGATCTTCAAAAAGGCGAGATTACAGTTCATGTGATGAAAGGATTATTAGATGAATAGATTTCATATATTAACATTGTTTCCAAAGATGGTAATGGATGGGCTTAATACAAGTATTATCGGCAGAGCGATCGATGCAGGACTTCTTGAGATCAATGCGGTTAATATCCGTGATTATTCTACCAATAAGCATATGAAAGTAGATGATTATCCATATGGAGGTGGAGCTGGACTTGTGATGCAGCCGGAGCCGGTTTATCGTGCGTATAAAGATCTTACAAAAAACATGAAGAAAAAGCCAAGAGTCGTTTATTTGACTCCGCAGGGAACAACGTTTCATCAGGAGATGGCAAAAGAACTTGCAAAGGAAGAAGAATTGGTCTTTTTATGTGGACATTATGAAGGAATCGATGAGAGAGTTTTAGAAGAGATCGTTACAGATTATGTATCTATTGGGGATTATGTATTGACTGGAGGTGAACTTCCAGCAATGGTTATGATTGATTCGATTTCAAGACTGGTTCCAGGAGTCTTACATAATGATGATTCCGCAGGGGATGAATCCTTTGAAAATGGATTGCTTGAATATCCGCAGTACACAAGACCACCTGTATTCTTAGATAAAGAAGTACCAGAAGTCCTTCTCTCAGGGCATCATGAGAATATCCGCAAATGGAGACATGAACAGTCAGTGAAACGAACCAAAGAGAGAAGACCAGATCTTTGGAAAGCATATGAGAAGGAGATGGAAGAAAACAATGGGAACAAGTAAGATCAGACTTGTTGCGGTTGATATGGATGGAACCCTTTTAAATAGAGAACGTAAGATCACACAATATACACAGAATGTCATCCGACGTGCGGTTAGTCAAGGTGTTGTTTTTGCACCTGCAACAGGACGAGCGGTCAATGCACTTCCACAAGAATTAAAAGATATGGAAGAAATCCGTTATGGGATTTTCAGTAATGGGGCGACAATCTATGATTTAAAAGAAAAGAAAGTTCTTTATAAAAATCAGTTTGAGCAAAAAAGGATTTTGGAATTAATGGATTTTCTAAAACAATTTGATGTAATGCAAAGTTACAGTATGAATGGACAATCATATGCTGCGAGAAAAGACATGGAAAATGTTGATTATTATCAATTAGATTCTAATACGAAAGCGATCATTCATAATTCAAGAAAACTGATCAATGATCTGGAAGATTTTTTAAAAGAACATGACAAGACGGAAACAGTAGAGAAAATAACTTTATTATTTCGTACAAAGGAAGAAAGAGCAAAGGTCTGGAAAGCATTAGAAAGATTTGATGATATCCAGTATTCAAGTTCTCTTCCAAAGAACATTGAAATATCCAAAAAAAGGATGTAATAAAGGAGATGGGCTTCTTCATTTGGCTAAGAGTCTTGGAATTAAAAGGGAAGAGGTCATGGGCTGTGGAGATGCAGATAATGACAGGGAATTGTTAGAATGCTCAGGATTTTCTGTAGCCATGGAAAATGGAATCGATGAAATAAAAGAGATTGCAGATTATATTACGGTAACGAATGAGAAAAATGGTGTTGCCAAGGCGATGGAGAAAATTTGTATTAATTTAATACTAATATATAGAGCAAGCATATAAAGATATCTGAATTGAAAAAAATACCAAAAAAAGGCTTGCAGCATACGAAAAAAATATGATAATATGTTCAAGTTGTTATAAATATGGATGGTCCTCTGTTACATTTGGTATTAAGAACATCTAAAAACGTTCAAGGAGGAACAACAATGAGCGCACAGGATATTATTAAAAGCATCGAAGATGCACAGTTAAGAGAAGTTGCTGAATTCAAAACAGGAGACACTGTAAGAGTTCACGCGAAAGTAAAAGAAGGAAACCGTGAAGAATCCAGGTTTTCGAAGGAACAGTCATCAAAAGACAGAATGGTGGAGCACGCGAAACATTTACTGTAAGAAAACAGGCAAGTGGTGTTGGTGTTGAAAAAACATGGCCAGTACATTCTCCAATCATCGAAAAGATTGAAGTAGTAAGACGTGGTAAAGTAAGACGTGCTAAATTATACTACTTACGTGATCGTGTTGGTAAAGCAGCAAAAGTAAAAGAAAGAGTATAATCAGACAGAGATTATCAAAAGAGAGGGATAGGCTGTATAAGCTTATCCCTGTTTTATTATATAGGATTTTGCTATATAATATCACACAGAGAAATTATATAAGGAAAGGAGTTCTCTATGAGGAAAGGATATACAATGACCTATCAGATGCGTAAGAAACAACGTCAGCAAAGAGAAATTATTATTCAATATGCACTTAAATTTGTAGGTGTTGTGTTACTTGCATTTTTGATCGTGCGATTCGTATGTTTCAGTTTTACGATTCAGGGAGATTCAATGTCACCATCGATCAAAAAAGGTGAAAAGCATCTGGTAAATCGTTTGATCTATCAGATCAAGGGACCAAGTAGATATGATGTGATCGTATTTAAGGCAGATGATAAGAATGGAAATTATTATGTAAAACGAGTTGTTGGACTTCCTGGAGAAAAAGTTCAGATCAAGAATGGACGAATTTATGTAAATGGAAAGAAAACAAAAGCATATTCCAGTCAAAAGATTTTATCCGCAGGACTTGCATCAGAAGAAATTACATTAAAGAGCGAACAGTACTTTGTCGTAGGAGATAACTACAATAATAGTGAGGACTCCAGAAGTGCAAGTGTTGGAAATATAAAAAGATCAAATATTGTTGGAAAAGTCGGTATCAAATACTGGCAGTGATAACAGAGGGAAGGAGATAGAAAAATGGATTTTCAGTGGTACCCAGGTCATATGACCAAAGCAAAACGTATGATGCAGGAAAATATGAAACTGATCGATATCATGATCGAGCTTGTGGATGCAAGAATTCCACTAAGCAGCAGGAACCCTGATATTGACCAGTTAGCAGCGAATAAATCAAGACTGATCTTATTAAATAAGACAGATATGGCGGATGAACGAGTGACTGCACAATGGGAAGAATATTTTAAAGAAAAAGGATTTTATGTAGCAAGGACAAATGCAAGATCCGGAAAAGGTGTCAAAGGGACACAGGCGATCGTCATGGATGCGTGCAAAGAAAAATTAGAAAGAGACAGAAAACGAGGAATTAAAAATCGTCCGATCAGAGCAATGATCGCAGGAATTCCAAACGTTGGGAAGTCAACCTTTATTAATAGTCTGGTTGGAAAAGCCTGTACAAAGACAGGAAATAAACCAGGTGTTACAAAAGGAAAACAATGGATCAAGTTAAATAAAAATATTGAATTATTAGACACACCAGGGATTTTGTGGCCTAAATTTGAAGATCAGCAGGTTGGATTACGTCTTGCATTGATCGGGTCTATCAGAGATGAGATTTAAATCAAGATGAAATGGCAATTGAACTGATCGAATATCTGAAAAATCATTATAAAGGAATTTAGCAGATCGTTATCAGGTAGATGAAAGCGAAGACAAAGTGAAGATTTTAGAGCAGGTTGCAATGAATTCGTAATTGTAAGATGAAAGGAAATGAATTAGATTACGAAAAAGCATCCAAGATTCTGCTAGAAGAATTCAGAAATGGGAAATTAGGAAAGATTTCTTTGGAAGTTCCAGAGGAAATAAAAGAGGCATAAAAGTCTCTTATGGGGCAGGTAAAACAATGTTTAAAAGTATAATAAGATTACTGGTAACTATTCTGATCACAATCGCATTTGCTTTTTTGATGATCACATATGTGGGAGAGAGAACAAAAGTAAGCGGGCATTCAATGGAGCCGCAGCTGCATGACCAAGATCAAGTGTTGTTAGATAAGTTGACATATTGTTTTTCGTAATCCTAAAAGATACGAAATTATCGTATTTCCTGGTCCAGAAGGCGGGGATCAGTTTTTTGTGAAACGAGTGATCGCACTTCCGGGAGAAACTGTGAAGATCGCAAAAGGAAAAGTTTATGTGAACAATAAAGAAGTGAAAGATTATTCTAAGGATCATACAACGGATCCATGTGAGTTGAAGTCAGAACTGCATCTTAAATCAGATGAATATTTTGTTCTAGGGGATAACAGAGATAACAGCAATGACAGCAGATACAAAGAGGTTGGTACAGTAAAGAGGGCAGAGATTACAGGAAGGGTCGTCTTTAGATTCTATCCTTGGAAGAGTGCAGGAGTGATCCGCCCATAGGAAGGATTTTATGACAAAGAAAGAAGAGCGAGAAGCCAGAAAATTAGAAAAGTTAAGACTTGAAAAAGAAAGAATGTATAAAATGTTTTCTTTCGAGAGAGAATATGCGGATCGTCAGTCCATCTGCGGAATTGATGAAGTTGGAAGAGGACCATTTGCAGGTCCGGTTGTTGCAGCAGCAGTGATTTTACCAAAAGATTGTGATATCTTATATCTGAATGATTCCAAGAAACTTTCTGAGAAGAAAAGAGAACTTTTATATGATGAGATTTATGAAAAAGCAGTAGCAATCGGAATTGGAATGTCTTCAGAGAAAGTGATAGATGAGATCAATATCCTGCAGGCAACCTATAAAGCAATGCAGCAGGCAATTTCAAAGCTTTCCGTAAAACCAGATCTTTTATTAAATGATGCAGTTACAATCCCAGAGGTAGACATCGAGCAGGTACCGATCATCAAAGGTGATGCAAAAAGTGCGTCAATTGCAGCGGCAAGTATTGTTGCAAAAGTTACAAGAGACCGAATGATGAAAGAATATGATGCAGTCTATCCGGGATATGATTTTGCAAAGAACAAAGGATATGGAACAAAAGCACATATTGAAGGAATCAAAAAACAGGGAATCTGCGATATTCACAGAAGAACATTTGTAAAGAAATACATATAAAAAGAACTATATAATATGAAGAAGAATAACAGAGAAACCGGGGCAAAGGCAGAAGCGATTGCCTGCTGGTTTTTAGGACAGCAAGGATATGATATTCTTGAACAAAACTTCTATACGAAAGTCGGAGAGATTGATATCATAGCAAAAGAAGGTCAAACATTGGTTTTTGTGGAAGTGAAATACAGAAAAGATGATAAAAAAGGATATCCGGCACAGGCTGTAGATCAAAGAAAACAGCAAAAGATTCGAAAGAGTGCAATGATTTATTTAAAGAAGAATCATTTATCCTTTGAACAGCAGATGCGTTTTGATGTAGTAGAGATTTTAGGAAAGAAGATCAGGGTGATAAAACATGCATTTTAAGAAATCAAATGACAATCAGTCTACGATATTACATGAAGGAAATGTTCCATATCTGACATTTAGAAAATTAGATCAAGCAGGAGTCAGACATGGATTTTCAACTCGGATAGGTGGAGTCAGTGAAGGGATGTTTGCAACACTGAATTTAAGCTATAACCGTTGTGATAAAAAGGAAGCCGTGGATGAAAATTTCAGGCGAATCGGGAAAGCAATTGGATTTGATCATACAAAACTTGTGTTTTCTAATCAGATCCATGAGACAAAAATCCATAAAGTAACAAAAGAAGACTGCGGAAAAGTCATGAAAGATATGGATGGTCTTGCAACAAATGAGCCAGGGATTCCGCTTTATACAGGATATGCAGATTGTGTTCCATTATTCTTTTATGATCCTGTAGAAAAGGTTGCAGCATTGGCACATTCTGGATGGAGAGGAACAGTTGGAAGGATCGGTGCCAAGATGGTACGATTTTTGGAAAGTGAATTTGGATGCAAAAAAGAAAATATCGTTGCAGCGATCGGGCCATCAATTTGTCGAAGCTGCTATGAAGTCAGCGAGGATGTTGCAGAGAAATTTAAGAAAGAACTGACAGGACATGATGCAAAGGAATTTCTGGATGATAAAGGAAATGGAAAATATCAGTTAGATCTTTGGAAAGCAAATGAGATCATTTTAACAGAAGCAGGAATTCTTCCAGAGAATCTAGATATTACAGATATCTGCACATGCTGCAATCCGGACTTATTATTTTCACATAGAGCAAGTCATGGAAAACGTGGGAATTTAGCAGCATTCATCGTATTATAATATGATATAAAAATAGTATTTTATTTTGTGAAATTCTTCACACTGGACGAATTTCATAAGATAAGGTATACTTAGAAACAGTACAGGTTTTTGAAACATTTAGAGAGGTATATAGATTATGAGTAAGCCGATCATTGCCATTGTAGGAAGACCCAATGTAGGAAAGTCTACATTGTTTAATGCACTGGCAGGAGAAAAAATTTCAATTGTAAAAGACACACCGGGAGTAACAAGAGACCGTATCTATGCAGATGTAACATGGTTAAACTACCAGTTTACATTGATTGATACAGGCGGTATTGAACCAGATAGCGGTGATCTGCTATTAAGTCATATGAGAGGACAGGCAGAGATCGCGATGGAAACAGCTGATGTGATCATCTTCCTTACAGACGTAAGACAGGGACTTGTTGATGCCGATTATCAGGTGGCAGATATGTTAAGACGATCTGGAAAACCAATTGTTTTAGCGGTCAACAAAGTAGATAATTATGAGAAATTCGTTCTGGATACTTATGAATTTTACAATCTGGGACTTGGAACGCCATTCCCAGTTTCAGCAAATTCTAAGATTGGATTTGGTGATCTGTTAGATGAAGTTCTTGTTCATTGTAATCCACAGGATGCAGATGAGAAAGAAGATGAGAGACCAAGAGTTGCGATTATCGGAAAACCAAACGCAGGAAAATCTTCTCTGATCAACAAGTTATTAGGAGAAGATCGTTTAATTGTTTCTGATATTGCTGGAACAACAAGAGATGCGATCGATACAACAGTGAAACGTAATGGAAAAGAATATGTATTCATCGATACAGCGGGACTTCGAAAGAAGGCCAGAGTGAAAGAAGATATTGAACGTTACAGTGTCATCCGTACTGTTGCAGCTGTAGAACGTTGCGATGTGGCAATCTTAGTTATTGATGCAGAAGAAGGAATCACAGAACAGGATGCCAAGATCGCAGGAATTGCACATGAACGCGGAAAAGGTATGATCATTGCGGTCAATAAATGGGATTTGATCGAGAAGAACGATAAGACAATTTACAAATTTACAAATCAGGTCAGAGAAGTACTATCTTATATGTCTTATGCAGAACTTGTTTTCATTTCTGCGAAGACTGGACAGCGACTTCCTAAGATCTTTGATGTACTTGATATGGTTATCGAGAACCATGCATTACGTGTACAGACAGGAGTCTTAAACGAGATTCTTACAGAAGCGGTTGCTATGAAACAGCCACCATCAGACAAAGGAAAGAGATTAAAACTTTACTATATTACACAGGTTTCTGTGAAACCACCAACATTTGTTGTATTTATCAATGATCGTCAATTGATGCATTTTTCATACACAAGATATCTTGAAAACCAGATCCGTAATACATTTGGATTCAGAGGAACACCAATCCATATCATTGCGAGGGAAAGGAAGGAAAGATAATGGTAGTTTGTATTGTTGTGTGTATGATCGTCGGATATTTATTTGGGTGCATCCAGACAGGATATATTGTCGGGCGTGTAAACAAGATCGACATTAGAGATTACGGAAGTGGAAATTCCGGGACAACGAATACATTAAGAACCCTCGGAAAGACAGCAGCGATCATTACGTTTCTTGGAGATGCAGCCAAAGGACTTGTGGCAGTTAATCTTGCAAGATATGTGATCATGCCTGCATTTGGTGTAGAGGGAGAAGCTTATCTTTGGCTTTTGACAGGGTTTGCAGTAGTACTAGGACATAATTTTCCGTTTTACCTTGGATTTAAAGGTGGAAAAGGAATTGCAACAACAGGGGGAGTTATTTTTGCATTTCACTGGCAGCTTGGGTTGATCTGTGCAGCAGTATTTTTGATCATTACGATCATTTCAAAGTATGTATCATTGGGATCGATCTGCATGGTACTGATCATACCGTTTATTTTGTATTTTAACAATCCACAAGACTGGAAATTAGTCGTTGTTGGATGTATTTTTACGGCCATGGCAATCTGGCGCCATCGTGCAAATATTGTTCGTTTGATGAATGGTACTGAGAATAAATTAGGTCAGAAAGTAAAACGTTAGGAGGAACTAAGACTATGAAGAAAGTCAGCGTTATTGGTGCAGGAAGCTGGGGAAGCGCTCTTGCAGTGTTATTAGCAAATAATGGACATGAGGTGACTTTATGGACACATGATCCACATGAAATCGAGATGCTTTCTACAAAGAGAGAACAGCAGGAAAAATTACCAGGTGTAAAATTACCAGATAATATCGTAATTGAAGCAGATCTTGAAACAGCTTTAACAGATGAAGATGTTGTTGTTATGGCAGTTCCTTCACCAGTTGTTCGTACGGTCGCAAAACAGATGTCTCCTTTCGTGAAAGATGGGCAGATCATTGTGAATGTTGCAAAAGGTATTGAAGATGTTACATATAAGACATTATCTGATATCATCGAAGAAGAAATTCCAAATGCAGAAGTTTGCGTATTATCAGGACCTAGTCATGCAGAAGAAGTAGGAATAGGAATTCCTACAACGGTTGTAATTGGTGCAAAAAATAAAAAGACAGCAGAGATGCTTCAGGACGTATTTATGAATAAAGTATTCCGTGTATACACAAGTTCAGATATTATCGGAATCGAACTAGGAGGAGCATTAAAAAATGTTATCGCATTAGCAGCCGGAACAGTTGATGGTCTTGGATATGGAGACAATACAAAAGCAGCGTTAATGACAAGAGGAATTGCGGAGCTTACACGTCTTGGAGAAGCCATGGGAGGAAAGCCAGAGACATTCTCAGGACTTACAGGAGTTGGAGATTTAATCGTTACATGTACAAGTGTACATAGTCGAAATCGTAAAGCAGGATACTTAATGGGAAAAGGTATGACTGCCGATGAGGCCATGAAAGAAGTAAAAATGGTTGTAGAAGGTGTATATTCAGCCAAAGCAGCCCTTGGACTTGCAAAGAAGTGCAATGTATCTGTACCAATCGTGGAAGCAGTGAACAGAGTACTATTTGAAAATGCAGATCCAAAAGAGGAAGTTTCAAACTTACTCCTTCGTGAGAAAAAACAGGAACATACAAATCTGGAATGGGATTAATCAGATTTTATATAATATAAAAACATAAACATATACAAAACATAAAAACATGAAGGAAGGAAGACAACAATGGAATCATTTAGGGAAATGTCAAAAGAAGAGTTACAGGCGCAGGAAGTGGAAGTAAACAAAAAGTATCAGGAATTTAAAGATCTTGATCTTTCACTCAACATGGCAAGAGGAAAACCAGCACCAGACCAGATCGATCATGCAAATGGAATGCTTGAGACGATGACGGATTATCATGCAAAAGATGGCTTAGATGTGCGTAATTACGGAGTCCTTGATGGACTTCCAGAGATGAAAGAGATTTTCAGTGATCTGCTTGATATCCCAGCGAAGAATATCATCGTTGGAGGAAATGCAAGTCTGAATCTGATGTTTGATCAGATGATAAGACTGGTCGTATTTGGAACAGAAGGAGAAAAACCTTGGGGACAGCTTGAGAAAGTAAAATTCTTATGTCCAGCACCAGGATATGACAGACATTTCATGGTTACAGAAACATTAGGATTTGAACTGATCACAGTTGATATGACACCAGAAGGTCCAGATATGGATCAGGTAGAGAAATTAGTAGCAGAAGATGAAAGTATCAAAGGAATCTGGTGTGTACCAAAATATTCTAACCCACAGGGAATCTGCTACAGTGATGAGACAGTTGACCGTCTTGCTTCCATGAAGACAGCAGCCAAAGATTTCAGAATCTTCTGGGATAATGCATATGGAGTACATCCAATCTTTGAGGATGTGAAAGTTAAGAATATCTTAGATGCATGTAAAGAAGCAGGAAATGATAACAGAGCATACTATTTCTTCTCAACATCAAAGATTACATTCCCAGGTGCAGGAGTATCTATTATTGCATCTAGTGATGATAATATCGCAGAGATCAAGAAAGTTATGACAGCCCAGACAATCGGATATGACAAGATCAATCAGCTTCGTCATGTACAGTTCTTTAAGAATGCAGATGGAATCAGAAAACATATGCAGATTTTAGCAGACTGTTTAAAACCTAAATTTGAGACAGTTCTTAATACATTAGACAAAGAACTTGCTGGAAGCGGATTAATTTCATGGGAAAGTCCAAAGGGTGGATACTTTGTATCTGTAGATGTTCTTCCAGGATGTGCAAAGAGAGTGGTGGAACTTGCCAAAGAAGCAGGAGTTACATTAACTGGAGCAGGTGCTACATATCCATATAAGAAAGATCCAAAAGACAGTAACATCAGACTTGCACCTTCTTACCCTACAGTAGAAGAATTACAGCAGGCAATGGATCTGTTTTGTGTATGTGTAAAGAAAGCAGGAATTGAAAAACTGTTAGAACAGGCATAAGATTTATGCATCGTTAAGAAATATTATGAGGAGTATTCTTTATCAAAGATGATAAGGAGTATTCCTCATTTATTTTTGTAATGATATCATTTGATTTTGAAATACAAATTCAAAGATTGTATCTGTACAATTAACACGTTGATGTGATAAAATAAAAATGTTTATTCGTAAAACAACAAAAAAGGAGTTGATTACATGAAATTTACAAAGATGCACGGTTGTGGCAATGACTACGTATATGTAAACTGTTTAGAAGAAAAGATCAATAACCCGAATAAAGTGGCAAAATTTATCAGTGACCGGCATTTTGGAATTGGTTCTGATGGAATGATCTGTATCTGTCCGTCAGATAAGGCTGATTTTAGAATGGCCATGTATAACTCTGATGGTTCTGAAGGAGCCATGTGCGGAAATGGTGTCCGCTGTATTGCTAAATATGTCTATGATTATGGACTAACAGATAAAACGACGATCACGATCGAGACAAAGGGTGGAATCAAAGAATTAGACCTTACAGTAGAAGATGGCAAGGTTACATGGGTAAAGGTTGACATGGAAGCACCAATTACAGAAGCTTCTAAGATTCCAGCAATCTATGATGATCTTACAGAAGTGATCGATCAGCCAGTGATCGTTGATGGAAAAGAATATAATATCACATGTATTTCCATGGGAAATCCTCATGGAGTTGTATTTGTGGATTCTGTTGCAGATATTGACATTGAGAAGATCGGACCGAAGTTTGAGAATCATCCAATGTTTCCAGATCGCGTGAATACAGAATTTATCGAAGTAGTTGATGAAAATACAATTAAGATGCGTGTATGGGAGAGAGGTGCAGGAGAAACTCTTGCCTGCGGAACAGGAGCCTGTGCAAGTGCTTATGCATCTTATTTAAATAAGAAAACAGGAAAGAAAGTCTTAGTACATCTCTTAGGTGGAGACCTTCAGATCGAATATGATGAAGAGAAAGATACGATCTTTATGACAGGACCAGCAACAACAGTATTTGATGGTGAGATCGATCTTACAGGAATTGACGATTAAGAGTAGAAAGACAGAAGAATTATTGGAGATAGAACATGATTTTAAAAGAATTATTAGAACGCTCAGAATATACCCTTGTACAGGGAAGTGAAGATGTAGAGATTTCTACATTAGTATATGATTCAAGAAAGATTGAAAAAGGCAGTGTATTTGTATGTATCAGTGGAGCAGCTTTTGATGGACATAAGTTTGCAGCACAGGCAGCAGAGCTTGGAGCAGCAGCGATCGTTGTAGAGAAAGATGTAGAAGTTCCAGAAAGTTTAACAGTGATCAAGTTTGATAACACAAGACTTGCATTAGCTGAAATGTCAGCAGCATACTTTGGATATCCGGCAGAAGAATTGACAACGATCGGAATCACAGGAACCAAAGGAAAGACAACAACAACATATATGATCCGTGCAGTCTTAGAACATGCAGGACAAAAGACAGGACTGATCGGAACGATTGAGACGATCATTGGAGATGAAAAAATTCCATCCGTCAATACAACACCAGAATCTTACATCGTACAGGAATCTTTCCGTAAGATGGCAGATGCAGGTCTTAAAAATGTTGTAATGGAAGTATCTTCACAGGCTTTGATGCTTCATCGAACAAGTGGATTTGAATTCGATTATGGAATTTTTACAAACCTTGCAGAAGACCATATTGGGGAAAATGAGCATAAAGATATGGATGATTATATTCATTGCAAGAGTTTACTATTCCAGCAGTGTAAGCAGGGAATCGTTAATGGAGATGATGATTATGTAGAAAGAATCATCAAAGACCATACATGTGCGATTGAAACTTATGGAATGAAAGATACAAATGATGTCTACGCAGAGAATATCACAAGAATTCAGGAACCTGGATATCTTGGAGTTGCGTATGATCTTAAGGGGAAACAGGAATATAACGTACATGTAGATATCCCTGGAGATTTTACAGTATATAATTCATTGGCAGCAATCTCTCTTTGCCGCCATATGGGAATTGTCAAAGAAGATGTATTATCTGCATTAAATACAATTCAGGTCAAAGGACGTTTAGAGATCATCAAGACTCCTGGAGATTATACATTAATGATCGACTATGCACATAACGCTATGAGTCTTGAAAGTCTTTTAACAACGATCCGTAAATATAATCCAAAGAAGATCTATTGCTTATTTGGATGTGGTGGAAACAGAGCAAAAGCAAGACGTTATGAGATGGGAGAAGTATCATCAAAACTTGCAGATCTTACTGTTGTAACATCTGATAACCCAAGAAATGAAGAACCAATGGATATCATCAATGATATTTTGATTGGTGTTCATAAAGCAGATGGAGAATATGTTACAATCCCAGACCGTAAAGAAGCAATCAAATATTGTATGGAACATGCCGGAGCAGGAGATATTATTATCCTTGCAGGAAAAGGACATGAAGATTATCAGGAGATCAAAGGTGTGAAACATCACATGGATGAGAGAGATTTGATTCAGGAAATCATCGAAGGAAGATAGAATATCTGCCTTTTAAAATATAAAGAAATAAAGGAGAATTACAAACGTGGAAGCAAGAATTTCAGGAACAACAAAATTATTTGGACTGATCGGTTCACCGGTTTCACATTCCGCATCACCAGCGATGCAGAATTACGGGTTTCAGGCATGCGGAGTCGATGGAGCTTATCTTGCCTTTGATATTAAAGAAGAGGAAGTACCAGAATTCATCAAATCCATGCGTCTGTTAAATATCCAGGGATGCAACGTTACAATGCCAAACAAGACAGCAGCAGCCCAGAATATGGACGAATTATCACCAGCAGCAGAACTGATCGGAGCTGTAAACACAATCGTAAACAGAGACGGAAAATTATACGGACATATCACAGATGGTGAAGGTTTTGTTGCAAACTTAAAAGATCATGGAATCAGCGTTGAAGGAAAAGATATCGTAATCTTTGGAGCAGGTGGAGCAGCAACAGCCATTCAGGTACAGTGTGCATTAGATGGAGCAAAATCTATCACAATTTTTAACCCAAGAGATCCATTTTTTGAAAGAGCCCAGAAGATGGTTGAGAAGATCAAAGCCAAAGTACCAGCATGTCAGGTGGAATTATATGATCTGGATGCAAAAGATACAATGCGCACAAAGATTGATGAAGCAGATATCTTAGTAAATGGAACATTGCTTGGAATGAAACCAAAAGAAGATACAACAGTGATCACAGATACAACAATGTTCCACGAAGGATTAGTTGTAGCAGACGTTGTATACAATCCAGAAGAAACAAGATTCTTAAGAGAAGCAAAAGAACATGGATGTATCACAGTTCCAGGAAAAGGAATGTTATTATGGCAGGGAGTTGCATCTTTTAAATTATTCACAGGAAAAGATATGCCTGTTGATGAAGTAAAAGAAAGATTCTTCCAGGGAGTATAAGATACATATTGGAATGTTACAAAAGACCAGATACGGTAAATATACTGTTTTCTGGTCATTTTTTTTTTAGAACCTTCATATACTTTATCAGTCTATGAAGGAGGAACTTATGGATCAGTTTAATGTATATAAAGATATGAAGGCAAGAACAAATGGGGAGATTTACATAGGGGTTGTTGGTCCGGTGCGTACAGGGAAAAGCACATTTATCAAGCGTTTTATGAACCTGATGGTATTACCCAATATCGAGGACGAGAATGACAGAAATCGTGCGAATGATGAACTTCCACAGTCATCAAGCGGTAAAACAATCATGACAACTGAGCCGAAATTTGTCCCAAATGAAGCAGTTTCTATTAAAGTAGAAGATGGAATAGAATTAAATGTACGCCTCATTGATTGTGTAGGTTATATGGTAAAAGGTGCAACAGGTCATATGGAAGGAGAAGAAGAGAGACTTGTAAAAACACCATGGTTTGATTACGAGATTCCATTTACAAAGGCAGCAGCAATCGGGACAAAAAAAGTTATCACAGATCATTCTACGATCGGGGTGGTTGTAACATGTGATGGGTCTTTTGGTGAAATTGATGCAAAGCAGTATGAACCTGCGGAAGAAGAGACAATCAACCAGCTAAAGGCTTTAAAGAAACCATTTGTAGTATTATTAAATACGATTCATCCATATTCAGAAAGTACAAAACAATTAGCAGAACAAAAAGAAGAAAAATATGGAACAAAAGTGTTGCCGATGAATTTGGAGCAAATGAAAAAAGATGATATCTACCAGTTTTTAAAGAGTATATTAATGGAATTTCCAATTTCATCGATTGGATTTTATGTTCCAAGATGGACGGAAATGTTAAAAAAAGATCATCCGTTAAAAATGGAATTACTAGAAATGGCTAGAGATGTCATTTCAAACAAAACAACGATGAAAGATATCTATGATGATGAAGATAAACAATACAAATACATAACAAGCCAGAAAATAGAATCGGTATCAATGGATAGTGGCGAAGTAATCATAACTGTAAAAGTGGGAGATTCCTATTATTATGATTTCTTAAGCGAAACTACGGGAA
>ENA-OQDC01000870-OQDC01000870.1-human-gut-metagenome-genome-assembly--contig:-NODE-870-length-18364-cov-5.165652_pt1 | contig 18364 bp, 25 predicted proteins | sample MGYA00242770_ERZ504601 | MGnify/ENA primary metagenome ERZ504601 (study PRJEB26092, sample SAMD00036305) | human gut metagenome | host: Homo sapiens | study: EMG produced TPA metagenomics assembly of...
TGATATCCTAAAAAAGGCAATCAATGCCTGAAAAAAGCCAAAATAAAAAGCAATGAAGCTTTGTTTCTTGATGTTTCCTTTTGGCATAGAAATACCATACATCATCGAAACAGTAAAAGCATCCATCGCTAATGAAAATTGAAATAACAACAAGTTCAAATAATGACACATTATCTCTCTCCTTTGAGTAATACCTCATACATTTCAAACCATCAATTGCACTTGACATAATACCACCTGCATATCCTGCACCTTCACCAATTGGATAAATCCCTTTAATATTACTTTCCATATTGTCATCACGATAAAAACGAATTGGTGCTGAACTTCTTGATTCTACTCCGAGTAATGTGGCATCACTTGTAAACCCATTAATCTTGTTATTCATTAAAAGAGTCCTTCATTTTAAATTTATATTCAGGATTTCAGGAAGTAATGCATTGAGATTAGCATTTTTAACTCTTTTTAAACTTGTTTCTATTTGTTCTTTACTTTCTTTATTTTCTAAATAATCTTCCACTCTTTGAACTGGAATTGAATAATCACTTCCTCCTAGTTCAAAAGCTTTTTCTTCTAATTTTCTTTGAAAATACATTCCTGCAAGCGGATGTGAACTACCAAAATCATCAGGTGTTACATTGACTAAGATAGCACTATTAGCGTATTTATTATCACGTTTATAATTAGACATCCCGTTAACAACCAGTCTTTTTTCTTCACTGGCTGCATTCATGACATAACCACCAGGACACATACAGAAAGTATAGACTCCTCTTTTTTGACTTGTATGCACCGCCAATTTATAATCAGCCGCTTTTAATGCAGGATGATCATAGAATTTTCCATATTGGTTTTTATTAATAAATTCTTGACTATGTTCAATACGCATTCCCACTGCAAAAGCTTTTTGAGAGATTTCTAATTGTTTTTGATAAAGCATTTCATATGTTTTTCTCGCACTATGACCAATTAGCCAATACCTAGTTGATCTACTTTTTCTTTATATGTTCCTTCATATTTTCTAAAACAACTTTCTTTTTAATTGATTATCTTCAATAATAATATCTACCAATTTTGTTTCAAAATCGAACATCTCCACATTTTTCAATATCTTTTCTAATATTTTTAACCACATTAATTAAAATCATCTGTTCCTAAATGTGGTTTATTTAAGTAAAGAATATCTTCACTTGCACCATGTTCATAAAAGTATTCAATACGAATTAGTTTACGATAATCCTTAATACCTGTCGTCAACTTTCCATCAAGAGAACGTTCCTGCTCCTCCTTCTCCAAATTGAACATTACTTTGAGTATTTAACTTACCTGTTTCTAAATAAGTATCGATATCTTTTTTTCTTTCATCAACACATTTACCTTGTTCAATCAAAATTACCTTTTGCCCACTACGCGCTAAATTATAGGCACAAAATAATCCTGCTGGCCCACCTCCAACAACCATAATTGTTTGATTATTTGGTGTTAACTTGTCATAATGATATTCTTTAACTTTACTTACTTGTTTACTATGTGTTTTTAATAATTGATCTTCATCGACATATTCAAAAGTAAAGCCCATATTAAAATGTACTTTATTCTTTCTTCTTGCATCGACTGCTTTTTTAGCAATCTTTACATTCTTTACTTGTGATTTTCTTATATTTAATGTATTCGCAATAACTTTAGCGTAATCTTTTTCATCTAAAGAAACTGCAATATTACTTACTTTTAACATACCTTCTCCTATCTCTTTATTTTCCAATATCCTTTTTTGTTATTTCTAACTCTTTCAATAATTCCTAAATCCTTTAACTTTTAATATTATTTGAAATACTCTTTCTACTCATTTTCATAATATTTGCAAGTTCGGTAATTGTATATCCAGGATCATCATATAGGGATTCTAGTATCTTATTCATTGTATCGTTCACCCTATCGTTCACCCTATTAGTCACCTTTGAAAAGTTATCAATCACCAATCTTTGAGGTGCATCAAATTCAATCATAATATCCGTAGGATTAATATAATATTTGGCATGGTAAATCATTTTCTATACAGGAATCAAATATTTTTTCTATACCTCTTCCCCATGACTCAATATGTCCTGCTAAATAGAAAACATGCGCAATATTAGGATTATAGGGCTTAGAGCCATGTTTTTGATAAAGAGTTTCTTCTGTCCAATGATCTGGAAGCTTTCCAACATTTGTAATATAGAGCTTATCTTTATAAACACTTATTTGTATTGGTACACCAGATTCATATTGTTTATGAACAATAGCATTTAATATAGCTTCTCTCATACTTGCTTCACTTACAAAGTATTCTTCAACTCTTTGAAGTCCATCATATGAAATCTTAGCTTTCATATATTTAAAGAAAATAAGTTCTATAACTTTATCAATTTGTTCAAAAAGTGATCCTCTTACTTCATCTTGATAAATTAAATCAGCATCTGTTTCAAAAAATCCTACTTTTATAAAAGCACCTGTAAAATATCTCTCTGGATCTTTTGAAAACAAAAGTAAGGCAGCATTTGTAAGATAACCATTATTTATCAAATGAAGTTTATCTAATAATGTTTCCGTATCTTCTTCTAAAATCGTATCATCTATTCTTTTTTTACGAATTGCAAGTTCTTTAAACTTTTGAATAGCGTTTTGATCTAAATCTTCTATTTTTACTAATGGGTATGGAACGTTATCCCAAGTTGCTCCTCTTTTACGTAAAATAAAACTTTCTAATTCAATACCTGCCAACTTTTGTGATGTACTCCCACTTCTAAAATAATAGTTTCCTTTACAAGATATAGCTATTGGATAAGACGGAACATCTATTTCTATATATTCCAAATTATTTTTTTTAACATAAATTAACTCCCTTTTTACAAAAATGTGTCTGATGCATACTAACTCATAATTATACGAAACACCACGCTTTTATTCATTTTCTATTCATTTTTACTCTAAGTTATCATGCAATTTATTAGATTGGAATTTTTGAAAGAGCCAGCACCTTGAATGGGCTGACTCTTTCAATGTCACTTGTAATTGACAAACTGGAATTTTCAAATTAGTCTTTGCAAATAACCTTTGAATCTTCACCATCAATTACAATTCCCTGACGGTTGTTAATTGGGCATAGATTCAAATCCGAAAACTCAGTCATTATTTTCTCGGTAACTTTCTTAAATGGTGCTGTAAGATAATGCGGAAGAACATAGAAATCAATCAAATCAAGCCCTGCATCATCTTCTTGTGAGTAGTCCTCCGGCTTTTCATCCATTTGCTCGATATATTGGATGCTTGGAGCGCATATAATTGCGCCTGCCGACTCGCCGATCATCAATTTTCCATTTGCCAATTCCTTTTTCAGTAGTCCATCAGTTCCCGTTTTACGGAGCTGGTCCATAAGAAAGAAAGAATTTCCGCCGGTAAAATATATCACATCTGCTTCTTCAAAAACAGACTGTATCGTTGAATAAGCCTCCGTTGAAATATCAATTTCAGTTACGATTGCTCCCAACTTTTTGAATAATTTTCGAGCCGAGCCGACATAACCGGTGTAGCCTTCACGCAGTGAAGCTGTTGGAATAAATGCGACTTTCTTATTTTCAATTTCTTCCTTTATCAGACTTCCTACACTTGAAAAGTGCGAACATAAAAATAATTTCATCAATATTCTCCTTTATAAATTTAACTTTGTCTGTCCCTTAAAGTCCAAGTCCTTCAACCCACGCCGCAAGCTCCTGATGCCCGACGCTGCCCTTGAAAACCTTGCCGTCCATCAGCTTTGCGCCTTTGCAGCTCGGCGCAAGGCGTTCGTTCGTCTTGCCAATGTCGCTTCCGCCGGAGGTCGCAAACGGGATGATCGTCTTGCCGGTCAGGTCATAGCTCTCAAGGAACGTATTGATAATCGTCGGCGCAACATACCACCAGATCGGGAAGCCCACAAAGATGGTATCGTAGTCCTTCATGTTGTCCCGCTTGACGGCAATCTCAGGACGGGAGGCAGGATCGTTCATCTCAATCGTGCTGCGGGCTTTCTTGTCCATCCAGTCCAAATCAGCTTCCGTGTAAGGCACCTTCGGCTCAATTTCAAAGATGTCTGCGCCGATTGCCTCTGCCAGCGTCTCGGCAACCTTCGCGGTCACGCCGGACGCAGAAAATACGCTACAAGTTTCTTGCTCATGGTGTTTTATCCTTTCAATATCTTCGTAAGCTGCTGTGCAGACACACCCGGTAGGATGGAGGAAAGATGCTGCATCATGCGCTCTTTGGATTCCTGCGGGTCTCGCTGATAGCCGGATGTGATAAAGTCGTACCCGAAAAGCTCTTCCGGCGTCGCGTATTCTGCTACACCCCAGCCATAAGGTCTTCCGTACCTGTCCTGCATATAGACGAAATCAGCGATGCAGACATAGCTCTGCATTTGCAGTCGCGTGATACACGTCTCAAAACCAATGTTGCCGCCCTTGCGGTAGTTCAGAGCTTCTTTCAGCCGTTTGGAAAGCATCCTGCCTTCACCGGTTATTGCTTCATAAATCTCCTTGTCCTTGTAGGACGCCAAACCGTCATCCCACCGGGCGTCAAAGTCATAGCCGTCGCGCCGGAAGTTTACAAACTCCGGTATCCACTCTCGGCTCACAAATCCAGCCTTCTTGTTGAAAAGTTTGCCGTAGAGACACTTGCCGCTCCGCGAAGCCGGACCTTTCCATTCCCACGGACCGTCCACATCATCCGCAAACCACAACTCCGGCGAACAAAGCTCTTCAACAGAGAAGCCGTGAATCTCGTTCCGAAAGAAGGGCAGAAAGCCGTATTGCTCGACGGCAGCAATCAAACCATCTGCACTATGTAGTTGTCTGGCATATCTCTTTGACATTACTCCGCCTCTTCAATCACGCCATAATCAATCAGGACGTTCTTCTCCGCATACTGCGGGTAAACAACACCCATCATCTCATACTGATAACGTCTTACGCGGCGATGCTCCTGAATTGGTTCCGGTGCATACGCAGCGGTTTCGCAGTGCGTATACTCCGGCATTTCCGCAAGATCATACCGAACGGCACGGATAAGCGCGTCTGCCACATCATCAATGTTCTTGCCGGTTTCCACGGCAACCAGTTCGTGCTTCCGGACTGCCTTGTCCAGATTACCGGGGGAGCGAAACAGCTTATATTTCATATCGTTGCCCGTCCTTTCTCTCTTTCGGTCTGCCTATTCTTCCTGAAATCTGTTCTTTAGGGACGCAATCATCGCTTGTGCGGCAATGCTCAGATACAAAACTCCAATTTCATAGATAAAGTCGCGGTCGATCACGATAAAGTATTCTCTAATATGTGTGAAAACCAGTTCCAGCAAGTCCCTGTACAGTGGATCATCAAAGGGCTTGAACCGCGTAAACTTGCTTTTGGCAGCGTCCCATGTCATAGACGCTTCGCCCTCAGCACTGGTCATTGCCTCACAGAGAATCATGCTGACGCCCATTTTTCCGTTGCCGGTCAGGAGTTCTCCTTCGTAATAGCTGAGTAGGTCTTTCTTGCGTCGAAGCGGAACTACATCGCAGTTGTCATCCAACTCAAATGCAATCAGCTCCGCAATCAGTTCCCGCCAGACCGCATAACCGGCGTTAATGGTTCCGTCCTCTTCGCGGCTGATGGTATCGTCCATGCAGTATCGCTCAAAGAAATTATCTCCGTCAATCTCGTTGCGGGTGCAGAAGATATGCGCCAGCTCATGCAGAAGAATGTGCTTCAACTCTGCCGGATGACGCGCTATGTCTGTGCGCAGAAGGATTCCGTCCGCGCCGTCTCCTGTGCCGACGAAGGCAGAGGCGTGAAAGTCAAAATAGCCGTCCTCTGTATATCGGTCTTCCAGCCGGTCAGGGAAATACTGCTTGCAGAACTGCTCAAAGACTTCCTGCTGGTTTTCCGTCTGAAAGCAGCGCAGTACAAGGTTGTCCTCACTGAACTCTGCCCCCAAGCGTTCGTTAAAGATGGAAGCGGCATAGAAAAGGGCTTCTTTATAGTCGTCGTTGTTCATCTAATTACTATCCTTCATCCTCATTCACCCCTCCGGTCTGACATTTTTCAGGAAGTCAGAGTGCGGTACATACGGCAAGTTGAGCTGCCAGCCCATGCGGTTCAGCTCGTTGAGCTTGATCAGCATCAGGTTGATGTTTGTTCCCATTGCAGCAGAAAGCTGCACCACATCGTAGTCCTGCTTCATCAGGTCAATCAGCTCATCATCGTCAATGATCAGGTGAGAGGCAAACGCATTCGCCTCATATTCGTGTTTTGTGCGCATATCGAACAGCACGAACTCCGGGAGCGGTTCGTTCCCTTTGGCAAGATCGCGATGAAAGGTATCATGCCCGATCTCGTGACCGCAGACCATTTGCATGATCAGATACTCCATATTGGAGTTCAGAAGAATATGCCGCTCTTTATGGCGGTAGGTGTACATTCCGAGCAGATCGTTCAGATTGTCAAGGAAATGGAGATGAATGCCCAGCTCACGGGCAATCTTCAAGGTATCTCTTGTTCCACAGCTTTTGACAATGCTGTTCGCCTTTTTGTATATTTCCTCGGAGCGAATTATCACGGGACCTTCACCCCTTTCATGTTGAATACAGTCAAAGTAAATCCGTCGGGAAGCCGAGACGCAGACAGTTATTCCTCTGCGTCCGTCTCGGTCTTCTTGTATTTCTTCGGCGTGTATTTCTCAACATTCCGGGCTTTGGATTCCCAATATATATCCTGCAACGCCTTCATCACCGCATCCTTGTCCTGCTCGGACAGCGTACCGCCCGCAAACAAGCCGGACATCCCTTCAATCAGGTCCTTTGCCTGTTTCATGCCACGGGAGCCGTACTGCTCGGATGCCTGAACCACAAACTCTTCGTCCTCGGTCAGCAGATAGTTCACATCCACCTTGAAGTATTCCGCGATTTTTCTGTAAGCGTCCTTGGTACGGGGGAAGGAAATGCCGTTCTCGTACCGGGTAATCATACGCCTGTTGATCCCCAGTGCATCGGCTACTTCCTGCTGGGTCAGCTTCCGCTTCTCCCGTTCAGCCTTGAATTTCTCTCCAAACGTCATTTTGGTAATCACTCCTGTTCACAAAAAGTTTGCGACATCAAATTGCGCAAGTCTATTGACAAAGGCACTTGAAGTGCGTATAATAATGACTGAGCAATCCAACTACTCATAGTATATCCTGAATTGCTCATCCTGTCAAGGGGCATGAGTAGTTGTACACGAAAAAGTTACATCTTTTGAGCAGTTCAAATGGACAGGCATTTATGCTGCCGAAGATCATCCGTACCGGCATACACCGGTATGAGGGAACAGGAGTGAGAAAAACGCAAATGGCTACACAGTACAGAAAGGCATACGTTCCGGTTACGCTGGATGTGGACAAGGAAGGGGCAATCCTCCCTCGCCTTATCTGGTGGGACAACGGTGTAATCTTTCAAATCGACCAGATTCTTTACAAATGCCGCGCCACATCCAAAAAGGTTGGGGGCGGAGGCATCCGTTACACAGTTCAGATTCGCGGAAAGGAATCGTTTCTTTTCCACGAAGGAGACAAGTGGTTTGTCGAAGCAAAGGAGGACAACTGCTCATGATTTTATCCCAGCGCCAACTTGAAGAAATTGCAGCCTCAACAACAAAGGACTTCAACCGGTTCTTTTTCGGGGATGAGGCTGACAAGCCCGACCGATCAGCTTTGCCAACGCCCATTGATCAGTTTGCAAAGAATTATCTCGGTCTTCACGTATCATTCGCCCGTCTCTCGCCGGACGGAAGCATCTGCGGTGTTACTGCCTACGCCGACACTGAGTACAAGATTACGGAACTTGGCATTACGCGCACACTGGCTTTGAAGCGTAATCAGGTCATCTTGGACGAGAGTTTCATTCTCTCCGGCAACGTGCAGCGGCTTTGTGCCAAGCGCAGATTTACCCTTGCCCACGAGTGCGCCCATCAGATTCTCTTCCAACTGGAATCGGAAGAGGTAAAGGCATCCTGCGAAATGAGATATTCCGCACGGACAGCCTATACGCCGCGAGAACTGAAAACCCGCGAGGACTGGAACGAGTGGCAAGCAAATGTCTTGGGCGCTGCGATCCTGCTTCCGCAAAAAGAGGTTGACCTGGCAATGCGTCGGTTTGCAGAAACGCCGCTGATCAATTACGAGGGGAGGTATTCGTATGGTGATCACTTAACGCTGCGTCTTTTCTGCCGGTTGTTCGGTGTCTCCAAGACAACGGCGTCTATCCGCCTTCGTCAGCTCGGCTACATGGTAGATCGTCCATTCAGTGAGTATGTTGACCCATTGGAGGTGTGGTAATGAAGAGAGCATCCATTCGGGTTCAGGAACCGACGCCGGAGTTGATCGAAAAAATCCGCAGGGCAAGAGTTGCCATTTCCCAGCAGAAGCCCCGATACCTGAAATGTCCGTATTGTCAGCATAATGCCATTGCTGTCTACGAAGACACGAGAGGTCATGTAGAATCCAAGTGCAAGAAATGCGGACGGATCACAGTCTTTGATGTGCTGAACATGAGAAGACTGCGCCCGCGTACCAAGTAAGAACCAGAGGATAAGCCTCTGTTCTAAAATAAAATATATGTCATAGCTGAGCTGTGGAGCCGCCTGATAGGTGAAGTCATCCTAATGCCGCATGAGACAGAGTTTAATTGCTCTGTTTTATCGGCATGGGATTCAAACCTCACCGTCATGCGGCTCTTTTTCTGTCTTCACCCTTCCCGCTGCTCCCGCGCAGCGGAAAGGATGAACAATGAAAACACCCAAGACTCCTATCGAGTTCGACTACGACCTATGGACTACGGAGGACGGCAAGTGCATGGTGCGTGTGAAACGAACCGGCGAAGTTTCCGAGGTTGACCGCAAGATTATGAGAATCCTCCGCGCAGAGGAAAAGCGGATCAGACGCTCGTATGGCACTGACAACACCTCCGAGGATGAGGACGGCGCAGAGAAAAACTCTGATACCGTGCTGTCCCTTGATGCTATGCCGGAGGACGATGTGAAGTCCGCTGCATGGCTGGCGGATTCCTCCGATTTCATCAAAGAAGCTGAACTGAAAATGCTTGAAATGGAGCTGATGCAGACCCTTACGCCGCTCCAACTGGATGTCTATAAGGCTTGCGTCATGAATGGGCAAACCCCGACCGCTTATGCGAAGGAACACAACATGAAACGGCAGAGTGTGAACGACGTAATCACGCTCATCAGAAAGAAGGCGAAAAAATATTTTTGATTTTTTTGAATCCGGTACCTGCGTTTTGGCAAAAAGATGTCCGTTGTAAAGTGAAAGGGTCAATCAGACCACTTCGCTGCTCCTTGAAAACTGAATAGTTCAGTGCTGCGGATCTTTCCGCTTCTGCGAAGCAACACAGCTTCCGACGCCAAGACCTCCCGAAAGGGAGTGAGCGACCTCCGGAGAGCTATAACAGCCGTGTGGTGCGGCTGCTTGCGACGATGCAGATGTCGGGTATAATGATACTTCCGTCTTTTCTTTGAAGGGGCGGCTCGGAGCGATCCTCGGAGGGGTGAGAGTCCCATGATACCGATTAACCGTTGGTAGTCCGCAGCATTCCCGGAACTGCAAAGTTCTTCTGGCAGGGGCGCGAGCTGCAAATATGCCGGACAACGAAACAAACCCAAAAGAAACTTACTATATAGTTTCAGGATGAAAACTATGTGGCAGAGTGTCTTCACAAGATGCTCTGCCATATCCTTTTGTCCTGAATAATTCCACGAAACAGGAGGTGCTTAGAATATGATGGGCATTGAAACAATGAAAAACGTCAGCCCGAAAACGGTTGACCGAAGCACGCTCGTTCAGAGAAGCAGCGTCCGGCTTGATCCTGCGGCACCGCGAGAGGACAGACTGAGGGAGTTCATCAAGCAGATCAGAAATCCCTATTGTTATCTGGACGGGAAGACAGTGGTGAAGATCAGCTTCGCCGCGACGGACACGACAATGGAAGATTGTCTGGAACACTATCTGAGAGGTCTTTGATTTATGAACAGTCTGAATCTTTTCACCCAGGTTCTATGGACAAGCGATTGAGCCTGTGGTATAATGAAATCGGTCAAAAAAGAAGAATACGGATTAAGCCGCTTGCCTAGATGGTCATGTGGCGTTTTCGTGTTCCTCTCATAAGAGTTGAAGCAAGCCTTCGTCTTCTGATTTGATGTACCACACCAAACAGAAAAACGGAGGTTATTTTTATGCCAGACAAGGTTTACCGCACGGCGATCTACTGCCGCCTGTCCCGTGAGGATGGAGACAAAGTAGAAAGCAACTCCATCGCCAGCCAGAGAGCCATCTGCGAGGACTACATTGCAAGGCACGATGATTTAGAGCTTGTCTGTGAGCCGTTTGTGGATGACGGTTACAGCGGCGTTTCCTTCAATCGTCCTCAGTTCAAAAAGCTGGAAGAGGCAATCCGCAAGGGTGCGCTTGACTGCATCGTGGTCAAGGATCTCAGCCGCTTCTCAAGAAACTACATCGACGGCGGACGCTACATTGAAAAGATTTTCCCGCAGCTCGGCATTCGCTTCATCGCAATCAATGATGCGTATGACAGTCTGACCGGTGATCCGCAGTCCGACTCCTTTGTTATCCCGTTCAAAAACCTGATTAACGATTCTTACTGCAAGGACATCTCCATGAAAATCCGAAGCAGTCTGGAAGTCAAGCAGAAGAGCGGTGAGTTCGTCGGTTCGTTCGCCCCTTACGGCTACATGAAATCGCCGGAGAACAAAAACCAGCTCATCGTGGATGAAGCGGTCAGCGAATATGTGCAGATGATCTTTTCCATGTACAAGGACGGCTTCTCCATTGGGCGCATTGCAAAGCGTCTGAACCAGATGGGCGTTCTGTCCCCAATGGAATACAAGCATTCCACCGGTGTGAAGTTTGATACCGTCTTCAAGACCAGCGATACCGCAAAATGGACATATAAAGCCGTCCAGCGTATTCTCACCAACGAGGTTTATATCGGCGTTCTGGCTCAGGGTAAGCGAGGCACTCCCAACTACAAAGTCCGCGTTGTGAAAAGCAAGGATGAATCCGAGTGGGTCAAGGTAGAAAATGCGCATGAAGCTCTTGTGTCCTACGAGGACTTCATGGCAGTCAAGGTCATGATGCAGCGGGATATGCGCTGTTCGCCCGATCAGGACGAAGCGCATCTGTTTTCCGGCTTCCTGTTCTGCGGAGACTGTCAGCAGCCAATGATCCGCAAGACCGTCCCGTCGAAGACAAAAAAGTATATCTACTACGTCTGCTCCACCAATAAGCACACCCGGACGTGCAGCCCGCACAGCATCGCCGCAAAAGAGGTTGAAGAGAAGGTCTTCCGTGCCATTCATGACCAGATCGAGCTTGTCATCAATTTGGAACACGCGCTTGCGATGATAGAACGGCTTCCGTCTCAGAGCCGTAAGGCTTTCAATTACGAAGCTCAGATCGCCAAAATCGAGGAAGAGATTGAACGGTACCAAAAGCTCAAGCTGGGGCTTTACGAGAACTTCATCGGCGGCGTCATTGATAAATCGGAATACTTCGAGTTCCGCAGCAGCTACACCAAAATCATTGAGGACAAACAGGAGGCACTTCTGCGGGTCAAAAAAGAAATGAAGCAGACGGTGACAACCGGCACGACCGAACGGAACTGGGTAACGCTTTTCAAGCAGTATGAAAACGTCGAAGAACTGAACCGCCGTGTGCTGATGTCCCTTGTTGACCGCATTCTGATTCACGAAAACCATGCAATCGAAATCGTCTTCAAATACAGGGACGAATACCAGCAGACGATTGAATACGTTCTCGGTTATGCCGACGAACTGGATATTGCCGTATAAAGGAGGGATGAGCAAATGGCAAGAAAAAGCAGAAAGCAAATTGCAGTTGAAGAGCCGGTTATCGAATCTGTCTCTTCCGAGGTCTTCTCAACAGCCATCTATGCCCGTCTTTCCGTTGAAAACAGCGGCAAGTCCGAAAAGGTGGATGTCATCGCAAATCAGATTGAGATTTGCAAGTCCTACATTGCAGAGCGTCCCTACCTGAATCTGATAGATACCTATGTGGACAACGGACGAACAGGAACGGTTTTTGATAGACCGGAGTTCAACCGGCTGATGAACGACATCCGCACCGGCAGGATCAAGTGCCTTGTAGTTCGTGATCTCAGCCGGTTCGGGCGTGACTACATCGAGGCTGGAACCTATCTGGAACGGGTCTTTCCGCAGATCGGGCTTCGGTTTATCGCCATCAAAGAGAACTACGACAACTTTGATACGGACGGCTCCGGCGAAAGCCTCATCATCCCTCTGCAAAACATGATCAACACCCTTTACTCGAAGGACATCTCCCGCAAGGTTTCTACTGCGCTCAAAGCACAGATGGAAAGTGGAGAGTTCAAGAAGCGCAATCTCCCGTATGGTTATCGCTGGGATGAAGAACACAGCAATATGGTTTTCGATGAAGAAACCGCACCGATTGTCCGGAAGATTTTCCAATGGAAAATTGAAGGATTGTCCCTTCCTGCGATTGCAGACCGGCTTGATGCAATGAACGCGCCCAATCCGGAGTTTCAGAAGTATCAGGTCGGCGTCCGCACAGGCAATGCTACGGCAAAGAAGATTTGGAACAAATCTTCACTCACTACCATTCTGGATAATCCCCATTACGTCGGAGATACCGTTCTCGGACGGACGCTGAACGCCATCTATAAGGGCGTCAAGAATCAGCATATCGACCGCGAGGAATGGATTGTTTTTCCCAATACTCACGAGGCGATTATCTCCCGTGAGGACTTCCAGAAGGTACAAGAAATGCGGAACGCTGCTGCAAGGACAAGGGTTGAGAAGATGGAGCGCACGGAGGAAATCCGCGCTACGCTGATCAATCTCTTTGAAGACAAAATCGTCTGCGCAGACTGCGGCAGGAAGCTCTATTTCCATCGCAAGCGCGTTGACAAGCGTAAGGACGGCGCATGGTACGCCTTCTATGAGTGCAGTTCATCCGTCAAGCGCGGCAATCTTTGTACGCCGCACTATACGCGGCAGGACAAACTCGAAGCCGATGTGCTTGCGGCAATCCAGCTTCAAGTCAAGGCGGCTCTCAATTACGACAAGCTGCTTGCCAAACTGAGAAACAGCGAAGGCGAACGCAGCATCCGCGATCAGCAGAATGCACTCATCACAAGCCTGAATCTAAAACTCAGCGGCATCTCCAAGAAGCGTACTCGGCTCTATGAGGACTTCACGGAAGGCATTCTCGATGAAGAGGAATACACCTTTGCCAAGAAAGCCTACGATGAGCAGTATGCCGACCTTTCCCGGCGGCTGGATGAAGCGGTTCAGCGGAAGGTCAAGTTTGCCGAAGCAATGTCCGAGGACAACAAGTGGCTCACGCTGATGAAATCTGTCAGCGGTGCAGAAAAGCTCTCTCAGGAGTTGGTTGACGAGTCCGTAGAGCTTGTGAAAGTCCATGAGGACGGCTCAATCGAGCTGGTCATGAAATACGGCGATATTTACGCTCTGACCGTTCAGAGTATCAAGGAAGTTCAGGAGGCGATGTAAATGAGCAAGGAATACAACATCGGCATCTACATCCGCCTCTCAATGGCTGATGAAGATACCGGCTATGGCAGCAAGGCGGAAAGTGACAGCATCGGCAACCAGCGTATGCTCATCAATCGCTTTCTTGACAATCATCCGGAACTGTCAGGCTGTCAGCGGTCTGAGTTTGCGGATGACGGTTATACCGGCACGAACTTTCACCGTCCTCAGTTCACGCAGATGATGGAGAAGGTCAAGCGCGGCGAGATCAATCTGATCTGTGTCAAGGATTTTTCCCGCTTTTCTCGTGACTACATCGAAACGGGAAACTATCTGGAATGCACCTTTCCGTTCATAGGCGTCCGCTTTATTTCCATCAACGACGGCTATGACAGTGACGATTACAAAGGCACAACGGGCGGTCTGGAAGTGGTTATGCGCAGCATCATCTACGCCGCATACAGCAAAGACCTTTCCGTAAAGACCACATCGGCAAAAATCCAGATGATGAAGCAGGGCAAGTATGTCGGTGGCTACGCTCCATACGGCTACGTCCTGCATCCCACCATTCGGAACAAACTTGCCGTAGACCCGGAGGCGGCTGATGTGATCCGTCGTATTTTCCACGAGGCTCTGAAAGGCAGCAACACCTCTCAGATCGCCCGCAGCCTGAATGATGACGGCATCCCGACACCGGGGCAATACTTCAAGAGAAAGCATCCCGACAAGAAGAAGTTCAGTAACATGAGCGAGAAAATCAGTTGGGAAACCGTGATGGTCTACAACATCCTCAAAAACCTTGTTTACACCGGAACGCTGGTCAGCCGCAAAATGAAGTCCTGCGGTGTCGGCTCAAAAAAGCGTGTTGTCAATGAGCCGATCATCGTAGAAGGAACCCATGAGCCATTGTCAGTAAGGAAGACTTTGAGCTTGCTCAGAAGGTCATTCGAGGCGGAGGACGGAATCCCACGCGCAAGCAGCATGACTATCCGCTCAAGGGACTTGTCCGCTGCGGTAACTGTAAACGTGCTATGACGCGCCGAAAGAACAAGGCTGGCATTCGGTACTTCCAGTGCATTCACTCTGTCAACAACGGAAATACAGGCTGTCCGGTCGGCAGGAGCTTTCCGGAAATGGATATTGAGAAGGTTGTCTTCCATGCCATTGCTCAGTTTCTCGCTTTGGCACAGAAGGAAGCAGTCCAAAACCGAAAAGTCGGTGATCTTCGGAAATCTGCCATCAAGGAATGCGCTGATAAAATCCGTACTCTCCAAAAGCAGAACGAGCAGCACAAGGCGTCGAAGCTGAGACTCTACGAGAAGTATGCAGCCGGAAGCATCACGAAGGAAGCATACATTCAGCAGAAGGCGGCAACGGATGCGAAGATCGCTGAAAACGATGAAACAATTCAGCGCAGTCACGAGCGGATGAAGGAGCTTGACTCCGAAACCTCCTGTTCAGATGAAAAGCTGGATGCGGTCTGCGATCAGTACGCTGACTGCAAAGCTCTGACCTATGAGCTGACCCATGCTTTCATTTCTGCGGTCTACATTTACGATCTCGACAACATAGAAATCGTCTGGAAGTTCAAGGACTTCCTCACTACATCAGAAGGAGAAGCAAAATGAAAGTATTTCTATATATCCGCGTTGCCTGTGCGGATCAGCTTGCGGCGGCAAGCCAGCGTGAAGAGTTGGAACACTATGCGAAGGATAAGGACTATGAGGTAGCTGCTGCGGTGGCAGCAGACGGCATCTCCGGCGTCCATACGGAAGGCATCATGAACTTCCTGCTGAATGAAGCCAAGCGTCAGGGCATCGGCACGATCCTCGCCCGCGACACCTCGCGGATCAGCCGGGACACTTCCTCTTTCATGAGGTTTGAGCAAAAGTTCCGGGAGAACGGCATCCGGTTCGAGTATCTGTCCAAGCCTGACAACGAGCTTCCAGTCACTCCGATGATGGAGGCGTTTGAGACGGCGTATAAGAAACGTCGCACAAAGAACGGCAAAAGAGCATAGAGAAAACGCAAGCCGTTCACGGGTGGTTGTCCACCTATGAACGGCTTGTAAATTCTCAAAATTTTTTTCAGTCCCTACTTGACACAAGAAGACCTTTCCCGCTTGGGCCGCAACTATATTCGAGACGGGCCGTTTTTTTGGGAACGGATTTGTCCAAAGCTGGGTTATCCGCTTCATCTCGGTGAACGATAACTATGATACGGCGGAGATCAAATCACAGGACGAATTTGCCGCGTCTCTGAAAAATATCGTAAATGACTACTATGCAAAAGATATTTCCCTGAAATCTGGCAGCGCCTTAAAAGCCAAACGGCAAAGAGGAGAATATATCGGTAGCTATGCCCCTCACGGCTATCTGAAAGACCCCTCAAACAAAAACCACCTGATTATCAACCCTGAAACCGCGCCGGTCATCCAGCAGATTTATCAATGGCGCGCCGAAGGGCTCGGATACGGGACAATCACACGAATGCTCAATGAGCGTGGTATTCCATCGCCGGGCCGCTATCGGTTTGAACACGGGATTGTTACCAATAACAACAAAAAAGGCAGCTCTCTTCTGTGGAATCGCCATGCACTCACCGATATTCTCCGCAACATGTCTATATCGGACACTTGGCTCAAGGAAAATGTACGGCAAGTCTGGCCCGCGGCATACCCGTCCATCGCACACCGGAGTCTGAATGGGATATTGCCTACCATACGCATGATCCGATTATTACCGAGGAGCTTTTCAATCAGGTACAAGAAATCAACCGTTCGCGGGCAGATGCCTATAATGCCAATTATGGAGCCTGCAGCCACCTCCCCAAGGGTGATAACCCCTATCGGGAAAGACTGGTCTGTGCGGACTGCGGGACACAAATGAAGCTATATCGCAATCTAAGCAAAAAGCCATAAAAAGGCCTACTTCACTTATATCTGCCCCACCTACGAGGAACATCAGGAACTGCGATGCACCAAAAAGACGATACGCAGTAACGCTTTAGATGCCATGGTGTTAAAGACACTGAAAATACAGATGGAGCTCTTTTGCGATGCGCAACAAGTGCTGGAGCGGCTATCAAAGAAACAACCGAAGTTCCCTGCCCATACCGAAGAAAATGAATTGCAGCAGCTCGAACAGCAAGTTAAGCGGAAACAAGGGTATGCGACATCGCTTTATGCCGATTATCGGACGGGGCTTCTGACGCGGGAGGAATACACATTTGCCCGTGGCAAATACCAGGAAGAAGTAGCTGCCTTACAGGGGCGGATCAGCCAGCTCCAAGAGCGGCTTACCCTTACAAGCCAAGTGTCGGATTGTGCTAAAAGCTGGATGGCTCTGATTGAACAATACAAAAGTGCTGAAATCGTGTCCAGAGAATTGGTCACAGCATTTATCAGTGAGATCCGGCTGTCCGCTGACGGCTCCATCAAAGTCTCGTTCTTGTTCCAGGATGAATTATCTCGCATCCGGGCGCACTGCAAGGCTGTGGAAAGCGAGGTGGCATAGCATGACGGATACGCCTGCCGCTTACCTGCGGACTTCCCTGGAGGACTTTAACCGTGCTCATGGCCTTGCCGACCAAAGCCAGTCTATTAGCAACCAGCGGAAGGTAATTTTAGAATATGTTCAGCATAATCCAGAGTTTTCTGAAGTTCAAATCAGAGAGTTCATCGACGATGGGCTGACAGGTACCAACACGGACCGGCCGCAGTTTCAGGCGATGATCGAAGCTGCACGGCGCGGTGAGGTCAAGTGTATCATCGTCAAAGACCTTTCTCGATTTGGCAGAAACTATCTGGATGTGGGCGACTATCTGGAGCACATCTTCCCCCTTTTTGGGGGTCAGGGTCATCGCGGTCAACGATGGCTATGACAGCAAACAGTATGAGGTCAAAACCGGCGGGATGGATATTGCCTTTCGCAATTTCATGTACGAAAATTACAGCCGAGATCTTTCCATCAAGGTCCGTTCCGCAATGCACTCCCGCATGAAAAAGGGGCGGTTTGTCAATCATGTTCCCTACGGTTATCAAAAAGCCCCGGGTGACAAGCATTTAATGGTGCCTGATCCAAACACAGCCCCCATTGTCCGCGAGATTTTCCAATCAATCATCAGGGGCAAAAGCACCTCTCAAATCGCAAAGGAATTGAACACCCGCGGTGTGCTTACGCCACTGGCCTATAAACAGCACCGTTTGAAGCCAGCGTGCCAAAATCGGGAGTTGATGTGGTCGCATATCACTGTGCTGAACATCTTAAAAAACGATAAATATACCGGGGTGATGACCAATCACACACGAGAGAGCCGGTATATGCGCGACAAAAACCAGCGCCGGGTCCCCCGCGAAGAATGGATCATCACCGAAAATACGCACGAAGCCCTTGTAACGAAAGAAGAATTTGACGCCGCCCACGCCATGATAAGGGAGGTAAAAAGACCCGAGCGAAAATCTCCCCCCGCCTGTGATACAGTGTTCTATTGCGGGCATTGTGGCAGGAAATTGAGGAAGTCTCATGGCCTTGATACCTATTTCGCGTGTGACACCCAGTTATACCAGGAAAACGCCACCTGCTCAAATATCCGATGGAGCAAAACAGATTTAGAGGCCGTCATGCTGCCGGTCTATAAGGCCCAGTTGTATTTGCTCGGAGAGCGGGCAAAAGAGCTGGCGCTTCAAGGCGACGGCCACCCAAATGAAAACTGGCCAGAGATGGTAGGAAAAATTGATCGTGAGATTGCCGCTTGCC
>ENA-OQDC01000873-OQDC01000873.1-human-gut-metagenome-genome-assembly--contig:-NODE-873-length-18293-cov-5.890620_pt1 | contig 18293 bp, 16 predicted proteins | sample MGYA00242770_ERZ504601 | MGnify/ENA primary metagenome ERZ504601 (study PRJEB26092, sample SAMD00036305) | human gut metagenome | host: Homo sapiens | study: EMG produced TPA metagenomics assembly of...
GGCAAGACAGCCGTGCTGACCGAGCGTGTGCTCCGGCGGCTGACGGACGAGAACGATCCGGTCGATATCGACCGCCTGCTGCTGGTTACCTTTACCAACGCAGCGGCAGCCGAAATGCGTGAGCGAATCGGTGCGGCCCTCGGTGCGGCCGTAGCCGCAAACCCGCGGGATACCCGTCTGCGGCGGCAGCTGTTCCTCGTGCACCGCGCGAAAATCACGACCGTGCACGCGCTGTGTCTGTCGCTCGCGCGCGAGCAGGCGGCGGTGCTCGGCATCGCGCCCGACTTTCGCCTGATGGACGAAAACGAGGGCAAGCTGCTTCGCGCCGAGGTGCTCGAAGAAGTGCTCGACACGGCCTACGAGCAGGCGGACGAGAAGTTTTTTGCGCTCTGTGACCTGCTGACGGCGGGGCGCGACGATAAAAAGCTGGGCGAGGTCATTCTCGGAACCTACGAGAAGATTCAGGCGCATCCCGATCCGCGGGCGTTCCTTGAGGACGTGCGCGCGGGATTGTACACGCGCGGCATGGACACGCCGCACGGCCGTGTTCTGCGCGAGCAGGCAAGGTCGGCGGCACAGCACGGTGCGGCATTTCTGCACATGGCTGTGGATGAATTGACCGGCATTGACGAGCTGGCGGACAACTATCTGCCCGCGCTGACGAGCGACTTAAATCAGGCCGAGCGTCTGCTCGATGCGCTGTATAACGGCAGCTGGGACGACTGCGTGAAGGCTGCTCGGTCGATCTCGTTTGATCGACTCAAGGCCGCGAGAAAATTCGAGGACAAGGCGTTCCTCGAGCAGATCAAGGCCATGCGCGAGGAGTGGAAGGGCGTTGCCAATAATATTCGGGAGAAATGGCTGACCGTCACCGCAGAAGAGGCGGAGTACGACCGCGGCCTGACAGCACCCGCGCTGTTCGCGCTCATCGACATGGTAAACGCCTTCGACGATGCCTTTACGGCAGCGAAACGTGCAAGAAATGCTGCGGATTTCAACGATTTGGAGCACTTTGCCGTGCGTCTGCTGTACACAGACGGCAAGCCGTCCGCACTGGCGAAAACCATGTCCGAGCAGTTCACCGAAATTGCGGTAGACGAGTATCAGGACACCAACGCCGTGCAGGATGCCATCTTCCGTGCACTCTCCAGAGACGAGACCAACCTGTTCATGGTCGGTGACGTCAAGCAGAGCATTTACGGCTTTCGACTGGCGGATCCGTCCATTTTCCTTGAGAAATACCGCAGCTTCGGTGAGGCGGCGGATGCCGCCGACGGGCAGCCGCGCCGCGTTGTCCTCGGGCAGAATTTTCGTTCACGAGCGGCCGTGCTGGACGCGTGCAACTATCTGTTTGCCGCCGTCATGGGCGAGACCGTGGGCGATCTCGTGTACACGGACAAGGAGGCGCTGCACCTCGGTGCGGACTATTATCCGGAGGCCGGAAACGAGCGGTATAAGACCGAAGTCCTGCTCGTGGATGCGGACGGACTCGGCGAGGACGATGATGCACCAGACAAGACCGAACTCGAAGCGCGGCTTGCCGCGAAGCGCATTCGCGCGCTGCTCGATGAAGGGCTTTTCCGGTGACGGACAAGCAGACCGGAAGGCTGCGTCCGGTTACACCGGGCGACATCGTAATCCTGCTGCGCTCGCCCAGAAGCAAGGCGCCGACCTACATTGCGGAGCTGGAGCGCATCGCGTCACAGCCAGTGCCGAGCAGCGCGGCGGCCTGCTGGAGACTGCCGAGGTCGGCACAATGGTGTCGCTGCTCAACGTCATTGATAACCCGCGGCAGGATGTTGACCTTATCGGCGTGATGCGTTCGCCGCTGTTCGGATTCACCGAGCAGGAACTGGCAGATATTCGCCTTGTGGACCGCAAGATCAGCTATTATGACGCGCTTCTGCAGGCGAGAACAGATTTTCCCAAGGTGGAAACCTTCCTGCAGCGGCTGGACTTTCTGCGCACCTTTGCGTGCGATCAGCCGGTGTACCGCCTGCTGTGGGAGATTTACGATCAGACCGGTGCACTCGGCCTGTACGGCGCGCTGCCGAACGGCGCACAGCGCCAGAGCAACCTGCTGACATTCTTCGAGCGGGCGCGCTCGTTTGAGAGACAGGGCTTCCGCGGCCTGTTTGACTTTGTGCGCCTGCTGCGCGGCATGCTCGAGCAGGGCGAGGATTTCCAGACGGTCGGTGCCGAGGCCACCGGCGGTGCGGTCCGCATTCTGTCCATCCACAAGTCCAAAGGACTGGAATTTCCGGTCGTTATCGTGGCAGACTGCGCCAAGCAGTTCAACGACAGCGACCTCAAGGAGCCGGTGCTCGTGCACCAGAACCTCGGCTTTGGCAGTAAGTGCCGCGACCGTGACCGCGGTGTGCAGTACGACACCGCCGAGCGCATTGCGGTCTCGGTGCAGATGCGCCGCGAGATGATATCCGAAGAGCTGCGCGTATTATATGTAGCGATGACGCGTGCAAAGGAAAAATTGATTCTGACGGCAGCTACCGGCAGCCTGCGGAATTCGCTGAAAAAAATGGTCGCTGCTGGCAATCGCTCGATGAGCTGCCGCCTCTGCGGATTGCATCAGAATGTCCCTGGCTGACACCTTTTCCCCAGAATGTATAATCTTTTCCATCCGGAAGGATTGCATTGGCATATAATCTGTTCAGTGAGAACATTCCCGGATCCCAGCCTACGGAAATGATTCCTACATTGCCGCCCTCTTTTGCTGCTGCATCTACATTTCCAAAATGCTCAGGAATCCTTGCATGTGTATCAAAGCTGTCGATCACATTGAAAAGCTTTGCATATTTCGGAGTCTGTTCTGGAAGATCTGTCGCACTTCCTCCACAAAGGATCATAACATCAATCTTGTCCTTCCATGCTTCTACATCCTCTACTCTGCACACTGCTGCTCCCTCTGTCAGGATCTTCACTGTTGCAGGATCTCTTCTCGTAAAGACTGCTGCCAATTCCATATCTTCATTCTGTCTGATCGCACATTCTACGCCTTTTCCAAGATTTCCATAACCTAAAATACCAATCTTAATACTCATTTTTTTCTCCTTTTCACGCCATCTGCAAGATGTTGTCAGAAGCACTTTACCATGTTCCCAACGTTTTAATTATACATTTTATGAGAACGATTTTCAACGGATTCTTTTGGTTATTATAATTCTTTTACATCCTCTGTATGAAAGCAGGAAATAACCTCCATAAATTCCCACGATCATCGCCGCACAGATCAGCAATGCCGGAATGATTGCTTTTATATCATAAATACTGAGCAGTTCAATACATACCTGGATACCAAAAATGGAATGGATCATGGCAAGGAGCAACGGGAAAGCAAAAAAGACTGCCATCTGTAAAAATAATGTATGCCCAAGCTCTTTTTCACTGACTCCCAGTTGTTGTAAAATCCGATATTTTTCTCTTCCGTCAATGGCATCGGACAGTTCTTTCAATGCAAGGAGTGCTGCCCCGCTGATGATAAATACCAGACCAAGATAAATTGCCACAAAAATCACAACTCCACTGGACCCGATACTTTCATCATAGATCTCCGACTGCGTACTGACAGAAAGCAGCTCATCTTCCGTAAACTCTTTCTGATATCGAAATTCATCACTGTCCATATAATTTCTGAACTCTTTTGTATCATATTTTGGGGAATAATCGGCAAGCAGATAAGAAGCATGTCTGCTTGCTTTGGGAAAAGATATTGTATCCGGTACGATCACTACCCCCATATTCTGGTCTGAATACGACATCATCAGATACGTTTCCTGGCATTTTTCCTCTGCTGCATCAAGTACCTGTCCCTGAATCGTAAGCCGGACCTTTTCTTTTAATCCTTTGTTAAAATACTTTTTGGAAAATTCTGTTGTTGCACTCACCGCATAGCCGGCTGCTCCCAGGTGGACTTTTTTATAACCGTACAGTTCTGCTGCCCGGTTGTAGTCACTTTCATGGATCAGTTCTACTTCAGAATCCAGAAATTCCTCGAATCCCTGCTGCGTCTTCAGCAGTTCTTCCCCTGCACTTCCCATCAGATCTTTCATGGTAACTTCTCTGGTTTCATAAGTATAAAATTCATGGCAGTCCTGGAAGGCAGAAAAATCAAATTCTGATTTTTCCAGTACATCCCTGACCGTTTTTCCATCCGTTGTCCATTTTTCCATACTGACTGAAATTCCGGCTACCTTCTTCACCTGCTTCGCCTTATAATCTTTCAGGGCAAAGGCACTGGAGAGAATACAAATGGTAGCAAAAAGCAACAGACAAATGATCGTTCCTGCCGCCACGGAAGTATTGACCTGGCTTCGTATCTCGCTGAAAGCAAAAGAATTCAGTCTTTTATAATAAATCCCGGAACACTTTTTCATGATCTGAAACAAAGCACCACTGACGGACCAAAAGACCAGAAATGTTCCTACAATTCCAAGCAGGATCTGTATCATGACCTCAGCCTCTGTATCCAGTTGTCCGGCAGTAACATTATAATATGCTGTTCCCAGCATGATACACGCTGCTACAAATATAATACAGCAGATGACCGGATTTTTCAGATGGACCTTTTCGTTCTTTTTCTTCGATAATAGCAGATCGATCAGCCTGGTCTTCATAATCAGAACTGTATCCATCAGAATCACGATCACATAAATGATCACGAAATACAAAATCGTCTTCCCAATCGCCGGAATGGATACCGTAAAGACAAATCTGCCCATATCTGCTTCAAACATATGTGCCACCAGCAGTGACATAAACTGGCTCAGTCCGATTCCTAAAAGAAGTCCTGCAGTCAGCGAGACTGCTCCGACCAAGAGCGTCTCACCGAAAAGAATCTTTGCAATATTCGACCCTTTTTTCATTCCAAGTATCAGATAAATTCCAAATTCCCGGTTTCTTTTTTTCATCAGAAAGCGGTTGGCATACACAATCAGAAATCCAAGGATCAGGGATACAACAATACTCATGCTTGAAATTGCCCACACCATCTGATCGATGGAATCTGACTTTGTCCTGGACACCTCCAGCATCGAAGACTGCCCTTCGATCGCATTGAATACATAAAAGATACAGACACCCAGTACCAGTGTAAAAAAGTAGATTGCATAATCTTTGATACTTTTCCTGATATTTTTGATCGACAGTCTAATCAGCATAATTCATGTCACCTCCGAGAAGTGAAATGACATCCATGATCTGTTCAAAGAAACTTCTCCGTTCTTCTGTTCCTTTTAACAGTTCGTGAAATACCTTTCCGTCTTTAATAAAAATAACCCTCCGGGCATAACTGGCGGTATAGGCATCATGCGTCACCATCAGGATCGCTGTATGCTCTGTTTCATTTAAAAGCTTCAGACTTTCCAGCAGGTCTTTGGAACTTTTACTGTCCAATGCTCCGGTCGGCTCATCCGCAAGGATCAGGCTTGGATGTGTGATGATTGCCCGTGCTGCGGCAACTCTCTGCTTCTGACCACCTGACAACTGATACGGATACTTTTCAAGCACTTCTCTGATCCCGAGCTTCTGTGCCACTGCCTCTATTTTCTCTTTTATTTTATCATGCGGACACTTTTGGATCTGCAATGCCAGTGCGATATTATCAAAAGCTGTCAGTGTATCCAGCAGATTAAATTCCTGAAAAATAAATCCCAGGCGGTTTCTGCGGAAATCTGCAAGTTCTCCCTTTTTCAACTCCGATGTGCAGACTCCGTCGATCCAGACCTTTCCTCCTGTGGGGCGGTCGATTGTAGAAATGCAGTTCAAAAGTGTCGTCTTTCCTGATCCCGAAGCCCCCATGATCGCTGTAAATTCTCCCTGCTCCACAGTCAGGGAAATATCATTTAATGCCTTGGTCAGACTGGTTTTATTTCCATAATATTTTACCAGATGTTCCATCTTCAGAAGTTCACTCATTTTATCTTCTCCTTTCTGCCTGTTACCGCCATTGTAGCTTCTCCCGGTAAAATGAGCCATTGATTTTGCTGACAAAACCTTACACTTCTGTAAGATTCCCTTTTCTTCAGATTTTAAAAACCGACAGGGACATCCGCTTCTCTCTCCCGGAATAAAATTCCGATCCTTGTATACTTTCCCGGTTCTGATTCAGCCAGAATCTTATGTCCCAGTTCCTCGCATAATCTCCTGCAGATATACAGTCCCATTCCTGTAGAACTGCTTTTCCTTCCATTGTCGCCTGTAAATGATTTTTCAAAAATTCTCGGCAGATCCTTTTCTGTGATCCCGATTCCGTTATCTTCTATCCAAAGCCAGATACCGGCTTCTCCGGAGCTGTTCTCCGAGGACTGTACTTTTTTTGTAAAAATCCTGATTTTTCTTTCGTCTTCCGCGGCATATTTGACCGCATTGCTTAAAATCTGACCGAGCATAAACTGAAGCCACTTACGATCCGTATACACCTTCTCGTCTCTCAGTTCAACCAGAACAGAAAAGCCATTCAGGATCAGACTGTCCTTATTGTCCCTGACGGTACTCTGTACAATCTCTTTTAAGCCATAACCTCCGATACAATAATCTTTCTCCGGTACTTCGCCTCGCAGATAATACAGAACCTGCTCCACGTAACTCTCAATCCTTCTGATCTGCTCTTTCATTCTCCGTTCCATATCTTCCCGGTGATTGAACAAAATCAGATTTGTACTTGCGATCGGAATCTTGATCTCATGGATCCAGGTCTCAATATAACGTTTAAATTCTCCATTTTTCCTGATCTGCTGCTCTACTGTATCTGTCATGGAATGTTCCATTTCCTGGATCACCCTGCAGAGGATCTGTCCCTCCAGAAATTCCGGTTCATCCAGTAATTCCGTCAGCAGATATTTTTCTTCAAGCTGCGACAGATTTTCTTCCACTTTTTTATAGAATTTTCTTTTTCTCAGGAAATCGTATCCAAAAATCACTCCGATACTCCCGGTCAGCCAAAAAAAAGCAAATCCCTGTAGTGCCACCGGACTTGCGAACAACCATAGGACCGCCTCCGCCACACCCTCTGCCAGCAGTCCCAGCAAAAGATGAAGCCTGTGATCCTTTAAATATTTTTTTAAACTCATAATAGCAGATACCCCTGTCCCCGTCTCGTCTCTATCTTATTCTCCAAACCGATCTGTGCAAGACGCTTTCTCAGACGGTTGATATTGACTGTCAGTGTATTATCATCAACAAATTCGCTCATATCCCACAGATGATCCATCAGCTCATCCCTTGAAACGATCTGCCCCTTCCTGCTCATCAGGCAATGCAGGATTGCCAGTTCATTTTTCGATAATACTACTTCATCTCCGTGATAAGAAACCGTACTTCTCAGCAGGTTAAGACGGAGTTCTTCATCCTGCAGTTCTTCCTGAACTGCTTCACCTTCTGCCTTTTCTCCCCGGACAGAAGATGCCCTTTGCTCCGACTGTCTGCCGGTCTGCTCCGTTCTCCGTAAGATCGTTTCAATCCGCAAAAGCAGGATGGTTGGATTGTAGGGTTTTGTCACATAATCATCTGCCCCACTGCTGCGGCTCATGATCTCTTCTACTTCCCCGTCTTTGCTGGTCAGCATGATGACAGGAACATCCGATTTTTCCCTGATCTGACGCAGAATATACTGCCCGTTTGCTCCGGGCAGTATGATATCAAGAAGAACCAGATCCGGACGGATCTGCCTGACCTGGGCAGCCGCATCAGTAAAGTCAGAAAGGATCTCTGCCTGATATCCACTGTCGTTTAACAGGATTTCCAGTTCTTCCCTGAGTATTTTATCATCTTCTATAATTACTATTTTCTTCATATTTTTCCCTTAAAATTTTCCACCACCGCCACCATGGCTTGTTCCTGAAGACGACGTATGCGTACTTGATCCGGAAGATCCTGAATTGTTCTTCGGCCTCGCACTTTTGCTTGTTCTGGTATACAGGAAATGATCCTGCCGTCTTGTCACCTGAATACTTCCCGCTCTGACATAGTTTTCTGCCGAACGCTGCATTTTTACACTTTTCAGACTTCTTCTCATACCTTCCACGATCAGCAGTGCGATCACAACGCCACTTCCAAGTGCGATCAGCAGATTTTTCAACCAGGGATACGCACCTTTAGGCATATGATCTCCGTCATATGCATTCCCGGTTTTCGCCTGCGTAAGAAATTCATCGCACAGATCTGCATAAGTCTCAAATGCATCCAGGTATTCTCCATCACTCAAATAAGGCAGGAACTGATCCGATATGTAATCAAGACCAGCATCCGTGATCGCTCTGATCCCGAATCCCGTGGTCGTAATATGCCAGTCTCTTGCCTCCATGCTGACAAGCAGAAGGATACCGCTTTTGTCTGTGCCAATTCCATAGCCATTATAATCATAAAAATCATCTGCATAATCCTGTGCAGACTTTCCATCCAGACTGTTCACCGTCACAACCACCACATCTGCCTGCTGCCGCTCACTGATCTCATCCAGTCTTGCTTCCAGTTCTTCCTCTTCCAGTTCACTGAGAAGATCCGCACGGTCTACCAGCCGTGGGAGCTGCCTCGTTTCCGGTATGACATTTTCCTCTGCTGCTGCAGAAAACCGGATCATCAGCATACTCACAAGACATACAAGCAGAGTACAGAGAAGCAGGATTCGTCTGTTCGATCTTGTTCTGTTCATATTCCACACTCCTCCTACAACATCCACAACAGGGATAAGATACTAAATGCTGCTACACTGATTCCTGCTGTCAGCCCCACAAACCAGCGGACATAGGCTCCTTTATCTGTCGGCAGATTTCCTACGAATTTTCCGGTCTGTCCGTTCATGGCAAACCGATATTTCTTTCCCTGCCAGGTAGTATTTAAGATCCATACCGGATAAAGTGCATACTTTACCCTGCTATTTTCCAACCGGACATTGGAATTTTCTACCACCACACCACTGTATCCCTTTACCGTGGCACGAAAAGCATCCTCTGTACTCTGTCTGATCCTGCGGTTCGCATGGCCGATACTTTCTTCTGCATTCACATCATACTTATCAGCCAGATAGCCTGCCAGATATGCCGTCTGAAAATCCACCGCATCCTTAAAATCATACGGTTCGATGGATTCCATCAGATCATCTTCCATCTTGGAAGAACCATCCACCGGAACCCGTTCAAACCCGATCCGTCCCCCTCGTAAAATAGAATAGTAACTGGTCTGGGTATAATTATAATCCGAATCACTCCATGTCCGCACAGTCGTTCCTTTATAACGGATATCTGCTTCTGCATCCGCATCAAATAACCAGAATGGAACATAGATCCCTTTGATCTCATCAATATGATTCTCACTGCGGAATACTTTCGGAAGGAGCGGCTTTCCATTCAGATGGCTTTTAAACCGTTCCTTTGCCGCAGCCTTATCCAGCTTGAACGGAATCACGTAATCCGGTCTCAGATCTCCCTGGAACTGTCCTTTCATTACAACAGGATTATCACAGTACGGGCATTTTGTGGCAGCCTGATTCTCATCTGCTATGATCTCACCACCACAGGATTCGCAATGGTAAACCCTCATCTTTGAGGTCTCTTCTTCTCCCCACTGACTTCCGGCATCTTCCTGCCACTGCATCTGATCTTCCTTCTGCTTTTCCTGCTTCAGTTCCTCATCATACTTCTTCAGCGTCTCAATTTCAAACTCTGTATCACAGTACGGGCATTTCATTTTCTGTGCAGTACTGTTAAACTCTACAGCTCCTCCACAACACGGACACTTATATTGTATCAACTCACTCATTTATCTTTCTTCCTTTTTATCCGACGATATCATTTGCATCAAATGGATCTCCGCATTCCGGGCAGAATTTCGGTGGATTCTTCGGATCTTCCGGTTTCCATCCACACTTGTCGCACTGGTACACAGGAGTTCCTTTCGGACGGGGTTTTCCACACTCTGTGCAGAATTTTCCTTTATTTTCCGCACCGCAGCTACAGATCCATCCCTCCTGTGGTCTTTCCTTTCCACACTCCTGACAGAACTTCCATTCTTTCTCATTCACAGCTCCACAGGCACAGGTCCACTTTCCTGCTGCTTCTTTCTCACCGCCCTTGCCCGGTGCTGTCATATGCGGCTGGCTGCTGACATTCTGCTGGTTCTGTCCTGCATTGTGCTGAGCCATCTCAGCTCCCATCTGATACAGATTCTGAGCATTCATTCCTCCATTTTGTGCTGCCATTCCCATTCCCATAAATCCGGTCATGGCTCCTGCGGAATTGCCTGCTGCCGTCTTCATTGCACCGGCCTGAGCCTCTGTCAGAGTTGCTGCTGCCATCATCGGATCACGCAGGATCGCAGTCTTCTGTGCCTGCTTGATCATCTCAGCATCCTGTTTCGGCAGATCGATCGTTCCAATGGCAACGGATACGACCGTAATTCCTCTCGTATTTGCCCATTTTCCTGTCAGTGCCTCATTCATCGCATCACACAGCTCTGTTACATGTCCCGGAAGTGCATTGGGACGGATCTCCAGATCTGAAATTTTTGCAAATGCCGGCTGCAATGCACTGATAAATTCCGTCTTAAGCTGATGATCCAGCTCTTCTCTTCTGTATTCCTGCTCTATATTTCCACATACATTTGCGTAGAACAGAAGCGGATTTGATATCCTGTAGGAATAAACTCCGCTGCACCGCACTGATACATCTACGTCCAGACCGATATTTCTGTCTACTACACGGAACGGAACCGGATTCGGCGTTCCGAACTTATTGTCGATCAGCTCCTTTGTATTTATATAGTAGATTCTCTGATCTTTTCCGGTGTCTCCTCCATATGTAAAACGCTTGCCGATCACATCAAATACCTGATCCAGTGATGACCCAAGATTTCCTGAAAAGATCGTCGGTTCCGTCGATGCATCATAAGTATACTCTCCCGGTTCCGCACATACTTCTACAATCTTTCCCTGCTCCACGATCAAGGCACACTGTCCGTCTGCCACTGCAATTCCCGACCCGCTTGTGATCAGATTATCACTTCCTTTTTTATTTGCCGAACGGCTGCCGATCCGCTTCTGTCCTTTTACCGCAAGAACATCCGCATCCAGTGATTCACAGATGAAAAACTCCTTCCACTGATCTGCCATTGTTCCGCCAACCGCACTGATTGCTGCCCTGATAAGTCCCATATTCCTTCCTCCTTTGAGCTTTTATGTTATTTCCTATTGTATCAAATTTCTGCTCGAAAATACTACTATTGATATCATAGCGTTTATGCAGCAAAAAAGAAACTGTATACAAAGTTATTCCCTGTATACAGTCTCTCCTGCTTTCTGCTGCATTTTCTCTTTTTTTTGATGATTTTCTCTGCCGGGTTGCCTTTTTCCGGTATGCCAAGACACCGGTTCCTGCTGCCAGTATCATCAGGACTGCCCATCCCGAAAGTATAGCTTCATCTCCGGTTTTAGCAGATCTTACTTTTTTTACAACGGCCTGCGTTCTTTTCTCCGGCTGCTGATATTTATTTTCAAAAACCGGCTCGCTCTTATTTCCTTCACTGTCAAAATAGACTGTCACGGTTTCCAGTGACTCCATTTTTTCATCCCACATTACATAGACATCTACATAATAGACCTCGGAATCATAAGTCCAGTCTGCTTTTGTCCCGCTCTCCTGCTTTAAAATATAACTGTATACCCCCGGCTGGGTATAATGAAGAAGAAAGGTTCCAGTTCCAGCTCCTTCAACCGTCAGCTTTCTTTCCTGGTTGTCTGAAGCTCCCTGTTCTTTCAGTGTATACGTAAATACTTCTTTTTCCGGTGCTGTTCCACTGACTTTTGTCTGTACATTGACCTCGGCACTGCCGCCTTCTTCCGCTGCATAGATTGTGCAGGCTCCCATCACTGTCATCATCAGAACACTCGTCATTGCTACGAACATATTCCAGAAACTTTTCTTTCTTTTCACTCTGTTTCACTTCCTTCCACTGTATTTTCCTTTATCACTTTGCAGATCAGAAGATGACGGCCATTTGTATTTCCTGAAGAACAGGTAGATAATGCTATCATCTGATCTTCCACCGTCAGCCGCTCCCCCCGTGTATGGACTGCCAGTTCGTAAATGTGCCGGATCAGCTCTTCTTTTTCTTCTTTCTCTTTCCAGTCTGTCCGGTATACATATTTATCATACGCATCTGCCTTCAAGATTGCGACCGTCTCCAGCTTCAGGATCCTGCCTTCCACGTAAAGTGTCCCGGTTGTATTTTTTTCAAAGAAAGAAGCATCGGTATATAAATCAATATCCCCGAACATTTTTCTGCCCTGCATATGGTGTCCCATAATCACAGTATAGAAATCATGAAAGTTTCTGTCAGATTTTGCATCAAGAAAAATACTTCCTGCCACAGATGGATTTCCAAGCACATCCTTTTCCAGATACTCAAAATTATCTGTTCCCTGTACAACCGGATAATCTATTTTCGTATGATCCAGTGTAAGCCATCCACATACATCCGGATTCATTGCTTTCAGTTCCTGAAAACTGTAACTTAATTCCTCTTCATTTGCAGGTTTATACCGGATCAGATCCTCCCTTACCTGATCCGGTTCCTTTAATATGCTCCAGTTATCCCACAGTGCATATCCTGAATAGGCAATGCAGCAGAAAAACACGATCGCTGCCAGACCATTTACCAGGTAGTGGAAGATCTGCGTCAGACAATACTCTGCCGTACGCTCCATAGATCATCCTCTTTTTCTGCGGAAAAATACAACGCCTCCTGCGATCGCTGCAAGGAAGAGAACAGCAAATGGAAGAATCTCCAGTGCGATTCCTGTCGGTGACGGCACAGTCTTTGTATTTGTATAGTCTACTGTATTTTCACCATCCATCCGGATTGTACCTTCTGCTGTATCACTGGTCTGATTTGCTTCTTTATTTACACTTATCTCGGTCTTCTGATAACCATTTTTTATCAGTCTCAACAACCGTGTAAGATGCATTTGCAGGAAGATTCTTAACTACAAAGGTTTCGCCATGTCTTAATGTAAATTCTGTCTCTGTTCCATTGGTGATTGTTTTTCCGGCAACGCTAGTGGAATATGTTCCGTCAATTCCTGTGATCGTTACTTTAAATGTAAAGTCATCATTTTTGTTGGCTGCACCGCCTCCGACTTTTTTAGAAACCGTAAGTGTCTTATTTGCAGCCGCATTATCCTCGAATGTTGCTCCATCTAACTTATTTTCACCCTGTGCTGTACTGACACCATTGATCTTCAGTCCTTCAAAATTATCCTTCCACACTACCTGCACTATAATTTCATACGTTGCCGTATCATAAGAAATATTCGGATTTATTCCTGCATTTTCTGACAGGGTAAAATGATACGTTCCCGGTGTCGTAAAAGAAATTCCGTTAAATAAATCTACATACGATTTCGTTGCAGAACTTGTATTTCCTCCTGCCGCACTGGTTTTCCACTGTGCTGACAGAGTTGTATCAACTGCCGTTCCTTCACTCATAAGCTGATTCATATACTGTGGAGCTGCAGATACGTTGGTTGAAACTGCCTCCACACTGTCATAGGTTAACTGAAATGTAAATTCTTCCCCATCTTTCAGAAGTCCATTTTCTGCCGCAGTCCAGGTTTTTGTGAGTACTGCACTCGTATCATTTGCAGTTACCGATACAGACATTGCATCTGTCTGTGTGTCTGCAGCAAATACAGACCCTGTCATTCCAAGGAGCATTGTTCCTGACAGCAGTGCTGCTGCCAGCTTTTTCATTTTATTCTTCATTTTTCACCTTAGCATAAAACCTTCAGAAGCAAAAAGCTTATGCATTTCCTTTCTTTTTATTTTTATTGGATCCATTAGATTCTTCTACCTAATATTATGTTGTGGATAACCTCCCAACTATGATAGATGATCGTTGACGGCTTCCGGATCTTCCTGCTTCTTCAGCATGATCCCGCCAAAAACCATGGATTCCCTTCTACAGATTTCTTCTGCGGATCAGCGTAACCACAATGCCTTTGATCTGCTTCCGCAAGATCGGTCCATAACTTCTGCTGTCCTCCGTTGAGGAAGGATCATCCGCCAGAATATAATATTCCCCTTTTCCAAGCGATTGTTCTTCCGTACCATTTGCAGGTCCTTTTTCATAAAATACTTCTGTATCAGCCTGCGTATATCCGTTGATCACCAGTTCACCTTCATCTGTGATCTGCACAGTTTCTTCCGGCACTGCCGCAATTCTTCCAATATGCAGAAGTCCGTCTGCCTGATAAACAACCATATCTCCTGCTTTATATTCTGTATGCAGGCGGTAATACATCAGAATATCCCCGTCACATACTGCCGGTTTCATTGCTGAACCATACACCCGGGTAAATCCAAATATGACCCACCCTGTAACAAATACAAAAATGATAAGGAATACCGCTTTGAAAAAATCTGATCTTCGAAGTTTTTTAATTTTTCCTTGTCCATCTTTCCTGCTCTGTCTTTCTAAAAAAACTTTTTCTTTCTGTCTTTTCTTCTCCTGCCTGTGATTCTGCTGCCCAGCAGTCCTGCCAGTGCAGTTCCTCCCATCAGCCAGTATGGCACACTCAGCAGTTCTGCACCTGTCGGTGGCTGTGCATCTAACTGGTTTGTAAAAACCAATTCTGTCTTCTCACTGGAAAGCTGGATTTTTATTCCCGATGCATCACTGTACTTTTCAGAAATTCCATTTACTGTAACTTTTGTTACATAATCACCATTTTCTTCTTTGATCTGAACATCCCCTGACGGCATCTGCAGGATTCTGGCTTTTTCTCCATTCTTTAAAGACAGCCTTGCCACTCCATTTCCATCAAATGTAAGTGTTTCCTGATGCCCTGCCCCGTCATTTTCTGCAATTCCTTCATAACTGACGCTGTAACTGGTTCCGGCAAGCGATGCTTTTGTCAGAACAAACGTAAAATGTTCTTTTGGGTCTGCCGCACCTCCGGCAACTTTCTTTTCAATACATAAATCTGTACCGACCTGCCTGGTTGTCATTTTGAGCCTGCAAAGGTAATACGTATCAGCCGTTACCGTCCGGTATGCAAATTTCCCCTGTGCAGGATGCACATGATAATTTTTTCACGTAAGACGCATCTGCACCATCTGACTTCGGCACAATTTCTGTCTGATATGTTGCTCCATCTTTCTGATACGTCATGATAATGTGGTCATTTCCTTCTTCATACTGATAATTCTGACCACCCAGAATCTCCTCTGCTTTCCTTTTAAATTCCCTGTAAGTAACTCCCGGAAGTTTTGTATCATTTGAAGAAATGGCAAAAAGTCCATTATTTTCCGCATCATACAGCTCCACAACATACACCGGTGGATCCTCTGCCAGAACTCCGTCAATATGCCATCCACTTCCCTCTCTTTTCAGGACATATCCTACAAACATATTCTCACCAAATACATTGGTGAACTTTGCCTGATCTGCTGCACTCATGGCTGAAGTAATTGCTTCCCGCCATAATTTTGTAACACTTTCCAGTCTCGTATTTTGCTGACTCCATCTTGCGTCACTGTCGATTGAATAATAGATATATTCTACCCAGTTTCCCCGTCCATAATCGTGCCAGTAACTATAGGAATTTACTTTTTTATTCAGCTCATCCAGATCAACCGTTACTGTGAAATATGGCTTGTCATTTCCTGAAGGGCCAAATTCTCCCATAGCAAATGCATTATTGATGGCTGAAGGCACTTCATTACTGTAACGAAGATAAACTTTTGCTTCAATCTTCCCTGAAACAGCTCGTTCCTGCTGTTCTGATACCGTCTGCCTGTTTTCAGCCGTCTGTTCTTCTGCTTGTGTCTGTCCATTCCCGGCTGACCGTTCTTCTGCTTGTATCTGTCCGTTCCCGGCTGACCGTTCTTCTGCTTGTATCTGTCCGTTCCCGGCTGACTGTTCTTCTGCCTTTCCGGACTGCTCTTGTAACTGTCCGGATCCAGTGGTTACTGCCTCCGGTATGCCTTCCGCACTCTGCGATTCCGCAAATGCACTTAACTGCATTGATACAAGCAGACAAATTCCAAGTAGTAATGAGAACCAACGCCGGTTTCTTTGCTTTTTCTCATATGAAACTTCTTTTCGTCCCGTTATCCGCATTTTTCCTTCCTTTCCGGCAGATTCTTCCTGATGAACAGGTTTTATTTTCCATCCGCCATTCTGCTTTATTTATATTCGGAAATTCACGGATCATAACAAATTTCGTTCGACACTTTTTGCAAATGTTTCCAAATATAATCTGTATACCTGGATGTAATTTCCAGAATGACTTAATTATTGTGCATCTTTCACGAAGAAAAAAGTCAAATTCTTTTCCTGAATTTTGCAAAAAATAAAATGGTTGAAGATATTTCAAAAAAATTTGCAATATCTTCAACCATTTTATTTCCTATTCGAATTCATATTCTTCAATCAGATGAGCTGCGTCCTGAGATGTTTTACATTCTCGTAATTTTCTCTTAAAAGTATTATTTCTAAACATACTGATAAGACTGAAAAATGCTTTCATATGTACTTTCAGATCCACCGCACTAAAACAGCAGACAAACTCCACCGGATCAAGCTTTTCAACTCCGAATGGAATCGGTCGCCTGAGACTGACAAGATACATTCCTGAAATAATGCTGCCCTTGCCCTGCCCGTCATGAGGAATTGCAAACCCAGGTAATACAACAATATATGGACCATTTTTTTCGGTATTTTCAATCATAGATGCCACATATCTTTTTTCAACATATCCACGCTCATACATCCATCTGCCCATGTTTTCAACAATTTCTTTCCAATCCTGACACTCCACTCCCAGTTGGATATGAGACGCAGGAAGGAAATGATGTAATTCAACTGTATCATAATGTTCCCATATTTCCGCTGACTGACTAAAATATCCCTTTACAATTCTTCTGCTTTTTTTCAATAATATCTCTGCCTCATAAATTGCAGAATCTAACTGCTCTTTCATTTCCTTCCTAGTTATTTCGTTCTTTTCTGATACATAACCGGAAAATTTTTCGCAGATAAGAAGTTCACTCAAAAACTGTACTTCATCTTCTTTGTGAGATATGAAATATTCTTTGGCAATCTGAATCAAAATATTCTGTGCCATCCGATATTTACTATTTGGTTGTCTCTTTTGTATTTCAATGTAACTTCCCTGCTGATTACGATGAATCATAATTCCTAAATATAATACGATCTTCTCGAAAGAATCTTCCCGCAAACGACTCTGATCCAGATACACTGCTTCGTACAATATCTCTCTGATTTTCTGCCAACTGTCTGTTCTGAGATTCAGTTGCTTTAATACAATACTTTCTACAATATCTTTTTGTTCTTTTTCTACACCATTTCCTTTGATATTCATTAGAAATAGCCTTTTATCGCTCTCTTTTCCCTCTACTCGCAGTCCTTTATTAGGATGAGAAAGTACTTTAAGATTACCTTGACCAATATACGCTTTTATCTTACTTAAATCATTGATAACCGTTGACCTGCTTACAACCAGATTGTCTGCAATCACAGACATCGTAATATATTCCACTGTATTAATCAGAAAAGAGGCTGCAATTTCGATACGTTCCTCCTGTGAAAGCTTGTATGTATATAAATCATCTTTCGGAACTGCCTTCAACACCTGTCCAAATGAACTGGGACAGATAATCCTTCCTCCCACAAGTCTGATTTTCCCTAAATCCATTTCTTTCAACAATTCATTGATTAATTTTAAATCATTTCGTATGGTTCTTTGAGAAACTTCAAATTTTTCTGCTAGTTCTGAAAGTGTCATCAATTCCTCATTTCCAATCAATTCATGAATAATTGATACAGTTCTCTTTTTCACTGTCTTCATTTGGCTTCCTCACAACCATGATATTTTTCTTTTGTAATATTTTTTCTTTTTAAAAGCTTTTTATTATTTATATGATGTCAGGGTCAAAAGGTCTGAAACCACGTGTGCTTGCACACTGGTGGTAGAATGACCTTGAGACCCGCCCCGATATGAGCATAAAAGTGGGGCGTAAGCACCATGAGTATGCGAATAGCGGGTAGGATTGTGGGAGTGCGTAGCACGAAACAATCCGTTGGCATCATTGTTGGGGGGCTTTTGACCCCAACATCTTTATATCATTTACAAGTCAACTAAAAAATGAATAAGTTTCTTCCCGGATTCAGGAAAAAAGCTTATTCTAATCTTCACTCTGATATCTACAATTATTTTCTTCTGCAACATTCTCTTCCAGAATTCAGATGTACAATGAGGGCAA